>CDZC01027062.1_pt1 | contig 194928 bp, 145 predicted proteins | sample 557371 | NCBI WGS metagenome assembly CDZC01 (sample SAMEA3182085, study PRJEB8094) | gut metagenome | biome: human; feature: gut; material: Stool; isolation source: human stools | place: Canada | collected 2013-01-21
CAAGATGGTTCTTATCTTGCCGAATTTCTATTGCAAAAAGGTTACGAAGTACACGGTATACTCCGTCGTTCTTCTTCGTTCAATACAGGACGTATTGAGCATTTGTATTTTGACGAGTGGGTGCGCGACATGAAACAGAAACGTACGATTAATCTGCATTATGGGGATATGACAGATTCTAGTTCGTTAATTCGTATTATTCAACAGGTGCAACCGGATGAAATCTACAATCTCGCAGCTCAAAGCCACGTGAAGGTTTCGTTCGACGTTCCGGAATACACTGCCGAAGCGGATGCTATCGGTACGTTGCGTATGCTCGAAGCTGTACGCATCCTGGGACTGGAAAAGAAAACCCGCATCTATCAGGCTTCTACTTCCGAATTGTTCGGTAAGGTGCAGGAAGTTCCACAAAAAGAGACAACTCCATTCTATCCCCGTTCTCCGTATGGGGTAGCCAAACAATATGGTTTCTGGATTACTAAAAACTACCGCGAAAGCTATGGTATGTTTGCAGTAAACGGTATTTTGTTCAATCACGAGAGCGAACGCCGTGGTGAGACGTTCGTTACCCGTAAAATTTCGCTTGCTGCCGCACGTATCGCACAGGGCGAACAGGACAAGCTATACTTGGGTAATCTGGACGCACGCCGCGACTGGGGATATGCCAAGGATTACATCGAATGTATGTGGCTGATCCTGCAACATGATGTTCCCGAAGATTTCGTTATTGCTACCGGAGAAATGCACACGGTGCGCGAATTCGCAACGTTAGCATTCAAAGAAGCAGGGATCGAACTTCGTTGGGAAGGTGAAGGCGTAAATGAAAAAGGTATCGACGTAGCTACCGGAAAATCTCTGGTAGAAGTTGATCCGAAGTATTTCCGTCCATCGGAAGTAGAACAATTGCTGGGCGACCCGACTAAAGCTAAAACACTGTTGGGCTGGGATCCGCGTAAAACATCATTCGAAGAACTGGTAAGTATCATGGTTCGCCACGATATGGAGAAAGTGAGACGAATGATTGCTACCAAACACTAAAAAATGAATTTCATTTCACCACAGAGGACGCAGAGGACACAGAGAAAAAAATAAAATCCTCCGTGTCCTCTGTGTCCTCTGTGGTGAACTAATAAAAGATAGAATGGAAAAGAATGCAAAGATATATGTAGCAGGACACCGCGGACTTGTGGGATCTGCTATCTGGAAGAATTTGCAGGATAAAGGATACACCAATCTGGTAGGCCGCACTCACAAAGAGCTTGATCTGCTGGATGGCACGGCTGTCCGTAATTTTTTCGATGAAGAACAACCGGAATATGTATTCCTTGCTGCTGCCTTTGTGGGTGGTATCATGGCGAACAGCATCTACCGTGCCGACTTTATCTACAAGAATCTGCAAATTCAACAGAATATCATCGGAGAGAGCTTCCGTCACCATGTAAAGAAGTTGCTCTTCTTGGGTAGCACATGTATTTATCCACGTGACGCCGAACAGCCGATGAAGGAAGATGTATTGCTTACTTCACCGTTGGAATATACCAACGAGCCGTATGCAATCGCTAAAATTGCCGGACTGAAAATGTGCGAAAGTTTCAACCTGCAATATGGAACGAACTACATCGCTGTGATGCCGACAAACCTTTACGGACCGAATGATAATTTCGACTTGGAACGCAGTCATGTACTGCCTGCCATGATCCGAAAGATTCATCTGGCACACTGTCTGAAAGAAGGAAACTGGGAAGCTGTACGCAAGGATATGAATCTGCGTCCGGTGGAAGGCGTCAACGGCGACAGTCCGAAAGAAGAAATCCTGACTATTCTGCAAAAATACGGAATCAGCCAAACGGAAGTCACTCTTTGGGGTACAGGTACTCCACTCCGCGAGTTCCTTTGGAGCGAAGAAATGGCAGATGCCAGCGTCTTCGTAATGGAGCACGTAGACTTCAAAGATACCTATAAAGAAGGTAGCAAAGATATCCGCAACTGCCATATCAATATCGGCACCGGTAAGGAAATCACCATCCGTCAGCTGGCCGAACGTATTGTAGAAACTGTAGGGTATCAAGGAAAACTGACCTTCGACAGCAGCAAACCGGACGGCACTATGCGCAAGCTGACCGATCCTTCGAAACTGCACTCTTTGGGGTGGCACCATAAAATTGAAATCGAGGAAGGCGTACAAAGAATGTACGAATGGTACTTGAAATAAGAATTTAAAGAATCAATCAATATGCTATGAGCAGAATTATTTTTGCTTATAGCATATTTTTTTTTGATTATAGCATAATGTTTTTTGGTTATAGCATAATGAAATTAGCTATAAGCATAATCTTTCCTCCTACCAGCCTGTCGTAATCTCACTACATCGCCCTTCCCCATTTCCAAAAATTCTTCCCTCTTAATTCTTCATTCTTAATATAATTGCTATATTTGCACAAATTAATACCAAATGTGCAAAACAATGGAACAAAGTTTTATAGCCTACATTGAGAATAGTATCAAAAATAATTGGGACCTGGATGCCCTGACCGATTATAAAGGTGCAACTTTACAGTATAAAGACGTAGCTCGCAAGATCGAAAAACTCCATATCATTTTTGAAGAAAGTGGAATCCGCAAAGGGGATAAGATTGCTGTTTGCGGAAGAAACAGCTCACATTGGGGAGTCACTTTCCTTGCTACACTGACGTATGGGGCAGTTGTTGTACCCATCCTCCATGAATTTAAAGCGGACAATATACATAACATCGTCAACCATTCCGAAGCAAAATTACTGCTTGTAGGAGATATGGTATGGGAAAACCTGAATGAGTCGGCAATGCCGCTACTGGAGGGTATCCTGATGATGAACGACTTCACCCTGCTAGTGTCACGCAGCGAACGACTGACTTATGCACGCGAACACCTGAACGAAATGTTCGGCAAAAAATATCCGAAGAATTTCCGCACAGAGCACATCGCTTATCATAAGGATGAACCGGAAGAACTGGCTGTTATCAATTATACTTCAGGAACAACAAGTTACTCGAAAGGAGTAATGCTCCCCTATCGCAGTCTGTGGTCGAATACCAAATTTGCTTTTGAAGTGTTAGACCTGCAAGCCGGAGATAAGATCGTATCCATGCTCCCTATGGCACATATGTACGGACTGGCTTTCGAATTCCTTTATGAGTTCTCCGTGGGTTGCCACATCTACTTCCTTACCCGCATGCCGAGTCCGAAAATCATTTTCCAAGCTTTCGAAGAGGTGAAACCGAATCTGATTGTTGCCGTACCGCTTATCATCGAAAAAATCATCAAGAAGAGCGTACTTCCGAAACTGGAAACTCCTGCAATGAAGATCTTACTAAAAGTACCTATCATCAATGACAAGATAAAAGCAACGGTACGCGAAGAAATGATTAAGGCATTCGGCGGAAACTTCAAAGCTGTTATTGTAGGAGGTGCTGCTTTCAATCAGGAAGTAGAACAGTTCTTGAAAATGATTGATTTCCCTTATACAGTAGGATATGGAATGACGGAATGTGGTCCGATTATCTGCTACGAGGATTGGAGAAGATTCAAACCGGGTTCATGCGGAAAAGCTGTGCCACGTATGGATGTGAAAGTGTTGTCATCTGATCCCGAAAACATTGTTGGCGAAGTCGTATGTAAGGGCCCGAATGTGATGTTGGGATATTACAAAAACGAAGAAGCTACCCAAGAAGTTATCGACAAAGACGGATGGCTGCATACAGGTGACCTGGCTTTGATGGATGCCGAAGGAAATGTTACGATCAGAGGACGCAGCAAGAACCTGTTATTGAGTGCCAGCGGACAGAATATCTACCCGGAAGAAATTGAAGATAAATTGAACAACCTGCCATACGTGGCTGAAAGTATTATCGTTCAGCAAAACGAAAAACTTGTCGGACTTGTTTATCCTGATTTTGACGACGCTTTCGCTCACGGTCTCAAGAATGAAGACATCGAGCAAATAATGGAAGAAAACCGTGTGGCACTGAATGATATGCTACCGGCCTACAGCCAAATATCCAAGATGAAAATCTATCCGGAAGAATTCGAAAAGACACCGAAGAAGAGCATCAAACGTTATTTATATCAGGAAGCAAAAGGCTAATATAAAGCTGCATAGAGATATAACTTAAACCGAAAAGAGAAAGGAATGAAGATAAAGAAAACAATATTCACGGCAGCTATACTAATGGCTGCCGTTTGTTTACCGGCACAAAACAAGAGTGCAGGTATTAATATATCCATCTGGAAAGATATTTGTACGCAACCGCATGACAGTACACAGACGACTTATGTGAACATCGGTCTCCTGTCTACAATGAATCGCTTGAACGGTGTGGGTATCAATGCATTGGGAAGTGTGGTACATGGTGACATGAACGGAGTACAGATCACCGGATTAGCCAACCTGGCAGGCGGAACAATGAGGGGTGTCCAACTGGCCGGTATCAGTAATATCAGCGGTAACAACACCGTAGGACTTTCTGCTGCCGGACTGGTAAATATCACCGGCGACAGAACGCAGGGAGTAATCATATCCGGTTTAACCAGTATCGGAGGAGATAATACCTCGGGGTTAATGATTAGCGGTTTCATGAATGTGACGGGCAATATGGCTTCGGGGCTACACTTTTCCGGAGCGGCAAATATTACAGGGCAGAGCTTCGGCGGCTTGATGGCTTCCGGACTTTTGAATGTAGTAGGCGAACACATGAACGGCTTGCAGATTGCAGGAATTGCCAACATAACCGCATCGAAACTGAATGGGGTGCAAATAGCATTATGTAATTATGCAACGCAGGCCCGCGGACTTCAAATTGGCCTTGTCAATTATTACAAAGAAGATATGAAGGGATTCCAACTCGGATTGGTTAATGCGAATCCTGATACAAGAGTACAAATGATGGTGTATGGTGGAAATGCTACGCCTGCCAATATAGGTGTACGCTTCAAGAACCAATTGTTTTATACCATTCTGGGAGTCGGCTCCATGTATCAGGGGTTGAATGATAAGTTTTCGGCAAGTGCATCCTATCGTGCCGGTTTGTCCTTCCCTCTTTACAAAGGCTTATCCATCAGCGGAGACCTTGGCTACCAGCATATCGAGGCGTTCGATAACAAAGACGAGGTAATTCCGAAACGTTTATACGCATTGCAGGCACGTGCCAATCTGGAATATCAATTTACCAGGAAGTTCGGCATCTTTGCAACAGGTGGTTATGGGTTAACCAGATTCTATAATAAATCAAGCAATTACGATAAAGGGGCGATTATAGAAGCAGGTATTGTTCTTTTCTAAACAGGAATCAGGCAAGATATACTGCTGAAAAGATTAAAACACTAATATCAAGACATTGCCTTACTAATTATAATTCGTTCCACCTGGATGTTTGTTTCGTTCCACCAAGGTTTTCCTTTCGTCCCACCCAGGTCGCTGTTTAGTCCCACCTAGGTGGAACGAATCACTCAAAACACTAAAAATTATTGAATTTTATATTGCAAAGAGATAGTATTTATATCTTTTCCTTTATCAGACCAGTACGATAAGCAACAAGCAATTTCTTCAAATCCTGTATTTGAGTCACCAGTTCTTTTCCCTTATCGGTATCTTTCACCATCATTCGTTGCGAATTAAATTCGAGAACGAAGTTGGTCGATTTGATATCAAGCCCCTCTTCAATGGCTTTCTGACGGGATTGGAACGGTTCGTGCTGTACGAGTTGCATACCATGAGAATGATAAACAAGCGTATATCCCGCAATTCCCGTTTCCGGCTGATAAGCTTTTGAAAAACCACCATCAATCACAAAAAGCTTGCCATTGGCTTTCATAGGTTGTTCTCCCTGAATCGTCTTCACAGGCACATGACCGTTGATAATATGCGAATGAGGCCCTGAAGCCCCAAACTCTGTCAAAATCTGGTCACAAATATCTTCCCGGTTACGCAATGTGTAATAATAGCCTTTCTTTTCTTTATGCAACTCTTTATCTTCTACAAAATAGCGCTCAAAAGTCGCCATCTTATCTTTATCAAACAAAGGAGCTTCCGGACCACACCACATATACCAGATATAATCCATAGCAAATTCCTTATCCTCCTCTCCCTCTTCATCGAAATAAGCGGTACGGATCAATTGATCGGCTTTATCCAGCAATTTATGTCCCCAGTATTCCTTACCACGTATTTTGACATGTTTAAAGCTGCCATCCTCATTCAGAGGAACAGAAGCATGATAAAGAAGATTCGAGTTTGAAACCAGATACATGCCGCCATAGGTAAACAGACAACGCATGTGCTTCTTCAATTTCTCACTATTCATAAATGAATAATGAATCTTTTCTACCAATTCACGTTCTTCTTCAGTCAATCGGTAAGGATTTGCCGGGTCTACAGTCGGGAAGTTGGTATCACGCAAAGCATATTCTTTTCCTTCATATACAAAGACGCCGCGTTCAAAATCAATCTTCTCCAAAAGTTTACGATTAGCCATTCCGAATTCCGGACGGCGGTCGATGATTTCAGCTTCCAACTTAAACTGGATAATGGTAATGGCTTTATGCATTTGAGTAATCAGGCGCAAAGTCTTCTCATTATAATGAGCATCGGCAAAGTTCATTTTCGGCATGAAGATGGTGCAAGGATCATCGGCATACGTATCCATTGCAAAAGTAGCCAATGGAAGCAAATTGATTCCGTATCCGTCTTCAAGTGTACCCAGATTACCATAGCGCATGGACATACGTATCACGTTAGCGATACAACTATCATTACCGGAAGCTGCTCCCATCCAAAGAATATCATGATTTCCCCATTGAATATCGAAGTTGTGGTAATTACACAATGTATCCATAATGATATGTGCACCGGGACCACGGTCGTAAATATCACCTACAATATGAAGAGAATCAATAGTCAAGCGCTGAATCAGATTACACATAGCGATAATGAAATCGTCGGCACGCTTCGTAGTGATAATCGTGCTGATAATTACATTAATATAAGCATGCTTATTCGGTTCGATAGACGATTCGTGCAATAACTCCTGAATGATATAAGAGAATTCGGCAGGTAGTGATTTACGAACCTTCGAACGGGTATATTTGGAAGACACGTTCTGACAGACTTTCACCAGTTGGTTCAGCGTAATCAGATACCAATCATCCAGATCCTTTTCACGGGCCTTCACCAATTGGAGTTTCTCTTCGGGATAATAAATCAACGTGCAGATTTCTTTCTTTTCAGCTTCACGAAGAGTGTTGCCGAATATTTCATTTACTTTACGTTTTACCGCACCGGAAGCATTTTTCAGCACATGCTGAAAAGCTTCATATTCTCCATGAATATCAGTCAGGAAATGTTCTGTCCCTTTCGGTAGATTTAAGATAGCCTCTAAGTTGATTATTTCCGTACTGGCATCGGCAATGGTAGGAAAACTTCGGGAAAGCAGTTGCAGGTAACGGAGATCACTCACAATGCTTTCAGGAGTTATGTTACTTTGAGCAGTCATTCTATTTATTATTTTACTATTTACAATTTATTAATCGGCAACTTATTATTAGTTGACAACTTCCATTTAGTAACTCAAAAAAGGAATTTATGAATTCCTCTCCTTTTATTGTTACAAATTTATCTATTTTAAACGATTCCTGATTAAGAAATGACTTCTTTTTATTTACAAATCCATCATTTCTCTATTTTCAATTCTCAATTCTCAATTTAACAAGAACATTAACAACACTTGAGCGATAATTACCCGCAGGAACATACACAGCGGATAAACAGTTGCGTAGGCTACGGATGGGTTGTCGCCGGGAATTGTATCGTTTACATAGTTCAGTGCCATCGGATTTGCCATACTTCCGCACAACATACCGGATACAGTACCGAAATCAATCTTCATCATCTTGAAAGCCACAAACCCCACCAGTACGGTTGGAACAATAGTCAATCCGGCTCCTAAAGCGATCCATAACAAACCTTCCGGACGGAATACGGTGTCAAAAAAATGAGCTCCGGCATCCAGTCCCAGACAAGCAAGGTACATGGAAAGTCCTAAGGCACGCAGCATCAGATTCGCGCTACGGGTGGTATAAGTAATCATGTGTATCCGCGGTCCAAAAGTTCCCAGAAGGATACCAACGATAATCGGTCCACCCGCTAATCCCAGCTTCACAGGAGTACTGACACCCGGAAAAGAGAAAGGAATAGCCCCCAATGCCAAACCGAGTACGATGCCGATAAACACAACAACCAGATTGGGTTCTTTCAAACTTTTTACAGCATTTCCAAGTACTTTCTCCACATTCTGAATAGCAGCAGCCTCTCCCACTACCGTCAGGCGGTCTCCTAATTGAAGTACCAATCCCGGAGTAGCAAGCAACTGCACACCCGACCGGTAAACGCGACTGATGTTAATCCCATAATGATTTCTCAACCGGAGTGAACCGAGTTTCTTACCATTCAGTTCAGGGCGGGTAACGACAATACGTTGCGAAATCAATTCACTATCAATCGCATTCCAGTCAATGTCCTCTTTATTCCAATCCGTATTTTCCTGTTCACCAAAAAGCACGGTCAAGGCCAAAGCATCTTTCTCCGCAGTTACCACCAGCAAACGGTCACCTTCCTTCAATATCTTGTCAGAAGTCGGAATACTTACATGTCCGTCACGCCATAAGCGGGAGATGACAAACTTCGGGTAACTCATGCGAGCTATATCCTTGATGCTTTTATTGAAAATAGCAGGATTGTGTACTTGAAACGCTGCAATGTAGGTTTTGTTCGCATCGTCTTTCTCTTTTATCTCCAAGTCTTCTTTGCGAACCAGCACTTTGCGAATTAATAAAACGGCAAGGATTACACCAACTACCCCCATCGGATAGGCTACCGCACATCCTAAAGCAGGAGTACTGCTGTCCATTCCCATCTGTTTTAATGTTTGTTGTGCAGCTCCCAACGCCGGAGTATTCGTCGTTGCTCCACAAAGGATACCAACCATATCAGGAAGAGAGACACCTGTCGCATAACTGGCCACCACCGTCAACAATGTTCCCAACAGAACAACTCCCAATGCCAGCATATTCAATGTCACCCCTCCTTTGCGGAAAGAGCTGAAGAAACCGGGACCGACTTGCAAACCGAGAGAATAAACGAAAATGACCAGTCCGAAACTTTCTGCGTAGTTCAACATCTGCGGATCGACCGAAAGCCCGAGATGGCCGGCGAGGATGCCTGCAAAAAAAACAAAAGTGACTCCCAGGGAAACTCCCCAGAAATGCACTCTTCCCAAGCCCAGACCAATGGCAGAAATCAATGAAAGTACCACAACAGCCTGTAAGGCAGAATGTTCGAGAAATAGACTATATAACCACTCCATGTATATAAAAACTAATAGGGCGCAAAGATAAAAACTATTTAGTCCGGTTCAAAACTTTTAAGCTCTCATTTCGCGCCCTATTTATACCCTGAATCATGTATCCTGAAATCTTATTGATTACCCTTTTACTTCGTTACCTATTATTTTGTTCCTAATAACTATCCTATTTCTATCTTAACTATCTTATCCATCTCTTTTCACCTGCATCTTGTTATCCATCAAACGATCTTTTTCCCTCTGTTTCTTTCCGTTTGATCTTTCATCATTTCCCCTGAAACTCTACAAAGTTATTTCGTCCGTCCAGATAACCGCTTAGCCTGTTTCCACCGATGTACACATCATCCAAGTATGAAACATCATTCGGTCCGTATGACATACGAATGGAAGTCTGCGCATAATTCTCCCAGCTCCAACGGAAATTATATTCATACTGCTCTACTGCTCCGTTAGGATATTCCACCCGTATATAGTCAATTCCCGTACGATCTAAAAAGAAATCCAGTTCCTGACAGCAATAGTTACCGTCCATGTCCCGGTAGAAACTAACCCAGGTACGGCTACACAAATCAGCCGAACGATTATAGTACCCTGCACCATTATTATCATCATCATAGAAACTGTCTATTTCCACTTCGCAAGAGGTAAAACTTACCATCAATATAGCCATCAAAGCCAAACCGAAGTATTTAAATGTGTTCGTTTTCATATTCCTTTATTTTTAACGGTTCTCTAATTATTATCTATCATTTATCTTTCGATAGAACAAAAGTAGAGAATGAATTTTCCATCTAAAACTGAAAACTCCTACTTATCGGGAGGAAATTGCCTAAATCTAGGGGTAAATCCCCCCAATGAAGTCTATTTCAAAGAATTCTTGTATCTTTGCCTCCTGCTAACAACACATGAAATCATCTGTCGCATGAAGTCAATCAAATCCCATATCACCCAACTGCTGAAATCCCTCAATGAGGGGGTATTCGAAAAAGAACATACCATCGCACTCTCCCTATTATCTGCCATGGCAGGTGAAAGTATCTTTCTATTGGGCCCTCCGGGAGTAGCCAAGAGCTTAGTGGCGCGCAGGCTCAAACTGGCTTTTAAAGATGCGGATGCTTTTGAATATCTGATGTCCCGTTTCAGTACACCGGATGAAATATTCGGCCCCGTCTCCATCTCAAAATTGAAAGATGAAGATACATACGAACGTATTACAAAAGGATACTTGCCGACAGCATCGATTGTCTTCCTGGATGAAATATGGAAAGCCGGTCCTGCTATCCAAAATTCTCTTTTGACAGTAATCAATGAAAAGATATATCGCAACGGACAATTTACGGTGCGTGTTCCTCTGAAAGCACTGATTGCCGCGTCCAACGAACTACCCGCAAAAGGTGAAGGACTGGAAGCCTTATACGACCGTTTCCTGATCCGCCAGTTTGTCGGATGCATTGAACAGGAATATGCTTTCGACCAGATGATTTCTTCTACACGGGAAGTAGAACCTGAAATCCCGGCAAAACTCCAGGTAGACGATGAATTATACAATCAAATACAAGCTGAAAGTGAGAAAGTAGGTATCCACTATACCATCTTCGAGCTGATTCACAATATCAAACGAGAAATCGAGCAATATAATACAGGGCGGGATGAAAACACCCCTCCGATCTATATATCCGACCGCCGTTGGAAAAAAATAGTAGGTCTGCTCCGCACCTCGGCCTATCTGAACGAATCTCCGGGAATTCACTTCTCCGACTGCTTGCTGATGAGTGCCTGCCTGTGGGATGAAGTTTCGCAGCTCCCCATCATCGAAAACATAGTGGAACAGTCGATTGCACGGGGAATCAATACCTATTTATTGGGAGAAAAACGACTGGAACAGAAACTGGATACATTGAAAGAAAACATGAAGTCCGAACACAGCCTACGGGAACTTAGCGATCCGGGAATCCAGGTCGTAGATACCTTCTATCATCGCATAGAAGGTTACCATATTGCCGGAAATTTACTCATCTTTGCTTCGGATTACCAGTCTTTGAGGAAAGACAGCAACCGGTTGTTTTATATCCAACAGGATAAATTCCGTCCGGTCAACAAAATCCTGAAAGCCTACGATTTCGTAAAGAACAGAAATATCGCACAAAAGAATATTTATTCCCTCCGAAAAGGGAAACGATCCGTTTTCGTCAACAATCAGGAGTATCCACTACTATGTTATGATAATTGCGAACCTTTGCCAGCACAGCAGGACGGCAGTACTCCGTTCGAATTTACATTGCAGGAAGTGATAGATTTACTTCATCAGATGGAGGTAGAATATAAAACAATCTCCGAGCGGGAAACAGCATATACAAAGGAACATCTTTTCTTAAGCTCATCGCAAAAAAGCAAAATTAAGCGAATCTTAGGGGAAACTGCACATATCATAGAGAACTACCGGAACGAACTTCGCATCATCGCTCATGCCCATGAACAAGAGAACAGAGAGTATTAGGTTCAAACACCTGCAAGACATTTATTACGACAAATTGCAGGGAATAGCCTATGATGTGTACGACGAACAACTACACAATCTGATTATCCGTCCCGAAGAACTGGATGCGGACATTCACCTGTATTTTCGTCACACACAACCCTCCCTGCAAGATTTCTACTCCCGTTATGCATCACAATGGGAATACTTTCATGAAATGAATGAAGCATCGGACGCAAAGTTTCTTCAATTCCTGAAAAACAGCGCATACCCCTTCTCCATGAAATATCACCTGGTAGACCTCAACGTAAAATACTATCTCCAACGTTTTGATGCAATCAGCCCGCGTTCCAAAGAATGGAAAGCGCTACGGACTCTCTTTTTCGACAAGTGGCATACGCTGCTCTCGAACAATGAGTTCAACTATCAGATGGAACATATCGAGCAACTCTGTGAGGATTTCTACCGTATTCAACTGTCATTAGCCAAAAATCTTCCGGTACGCGGTGGCTCACGCCTCGTCTGGCTGCTTCGCAATCATAAACAGATAGCGGAACAGATTTTAGAATACGAAGAAACGATCAAACGAAATCCCGTTATCCGCGAACTGGTAGAAATCTTAGGCAAGAAACACCAAAGTAGCCGGAAACGTTTCAAAATGACCGCAGGTATTCATCGGGAACAAATTATATCTCACGCCACCCGAAGCGATATTGCAGGCATTTGTGAAGGAAATGATTTGAATAGTCTTCTCCCTCTGGAATACTGTTATCTGGCGGAGAAGAGCCTGCAACCCATATTTTTCGAGCGTTTCATAGAGAAGAGACTACAAGTCATCGATTATCAATCGCACGAGAAGCAAACCATCAATGATAAGAAAACAGTAGGAAATGAAGTGTCCGAAGAAGCCGAAGGCCCTTTCATCGTTTGTCTGGACACTTCCGGTTCTATGGCAGGCGAACGGGAAAGAATTGCGAAATCTACTCTACTTGCCATTGCCGAATTGACAGAAGTACAACATCGGAAATGTTACGTCATCCTTTTTTCCGATGATATCGAGTGTATTGAAATAACCGATTTAGGAAGTAGTTTCGACCGCCTTGTCGATTTTCTAAGCCAATCTTTTCATGGTGGCACAGATATGGAACCAGTCATCACGCATGCTCTGCGAAAAATCAGAGAAGAAGGATATATGGAAGCAGACATCATCACCGTATCGGATTTTGAGATGCGTCCCGTCGATAAACTGCTATCCCAGTCCATAGAACATGCAAAAGCAAAACAAACAAAGATGTATGCCATTTCTTTAGGAGGCAAAAGTGCCGAGACCAGTTATCTGAAATTATGTGATAAATATTGGGAATATAGTGTTCAAAACGCTGAAAATCTTAATAAAAATAGAATTGAGGAATCAAATATTTAATCAATGTTATAAAACATCTCTTTTTTCTTGCTTTATTTGCAAATTCACCAGAAGTCCGTATATTTGTACTGTGTTTTTCATAGTATTAGATTTAAGGTTAACAAAAGATTGGCTGTCTGGGATAGATAGCCTTTTTTTATGCCCTTTTCCAAGGTTAAATATACCGTCACTATCCAATCCCGATGGTTACCCTATCCCATGAAGATACCGTCACTATAATGAACGGATAGCGTCAATATGTTTCAAGTCGTCCACCCATCGATAAAAATTAAAAGCATTCGAAAAAAAAATTCCTCCGTTTAACATTTGAAACATAGCAGGTTATCTCATTTTACAAAAAACAGGTAAAAAAAATCTTGCTAAAAGATTTGCGTAGTCCAAAAGTTCCCCCTATATTTGCACCGCATTTGAGAGAGAATGCGGGTTCAAGGAAGTTTGGGTGAGTGGCTGAAACCACCAGTTTGCTAAACTGACGTACTCGTAAGGGTACCGGGGGTTCGAATCCCCCAGCTTCCGCAAAATCTCAAAATAAAAAAGAGCTAAGTTTTATAGACTTGGCTCTTTTTAAATCTATCAAAATCCGGTGGGTTCGTCTAACGGTTAGGACACATGCCTCTCACGCATGTAATACGAGTTCGATTCTCGTACCCACTACTATCTGATTATCAGCCTCTTACAGACAAGTAAGGGGCTTTTTTATTGCCTTATATCTATATCAAAGTATCGTTTTTAGGCGTTATAAACGGATATTATTAAAGAAAATAGTGCAAATTTTGCGCAAATTTTCATCTTGCATTATTATCGCCCTATCCCGTTAATACACTATTTGCGTATATATACTAAAAAAATGACAATAACATGAATAGGAAAGTAATAGATTAAATTAATTCATTGAAAATAATTCGCCAAGACTTGTATCATAAGCAAACGCTTATTACTTTTATAAAATCAAATAAGAGTTCTTAATTTTAATGTTTAACCAATGAAAGATGAAGAAAGAAAGGAATTAGAACAAGAATATGAGAATTTAAAACTTCTCGCTTCATTTCACGAAGCCTATGGGGGTTCCCGAAAATAAAAAGAAAGAGAAACATTAATAAATGACATACTCGAATGAATGAAATTCAGGAAAAATTAAAAGAGTAATTAATCTCCCTCCCTTTGGCGAGGGATTAAAGCTTTAAAAATATGATAGATATAAACGCCTGCTTACCTACACCCGAAATGAAAGCGGATTTTGAACGATTCAAAACCTTATCTACCAAAGAAGAAAGAGATGCTTTCAAAAAAGAAATACAAGCCCAATATAATGCACTGCCAGAAGTCCAGAAAGAAGCCTATAAAAAAGCGTCTGAATCTGGACTAAAAGCAACCGTAGATGCTTGTAATGATTTTATAGAAAGAGCAGAAGAAGCTATATTACGGGATAAACTCGGAGAATTGCCGGAAGCTATTTCGTTTAGCTATATCGCAAAGAAATATTTCGGCAAGTCAAGAAATTGGCTATATCAAAGAATTAATGGCAATATCGTAAACGGGAAAAAGGCTCGCTTTACTGATAACGAGCTTCAAACGTTTTTAAACGCTTTGAAGGACGTAAACGAAATGATTCATCAAACATCGCTTAAACTCGGTTAAGATTCTTATTTGACACCAGTCCCACAAATTGAGCCATTGTGGGACTTTTTTAGGAAACAAAAAAGCCAGGATTACTTGGATTTTTCTAAAATCTACTATCACGATAATACATTTAATATTAAAATTCTAGCGCAATCCCACCTAAAATAGAATATTTTGTAAAAGCCAAATTTATATTTACTTTTTTTATATTTACGACTGCCACCCCACCAAAATCTAACCCCGAAACACTTTTTTTCTCTGAAAACTTATTATGTACTACACCGGAATCAGATATGGTATAATCACTTCCATCTGTAGTGCCATATGCTATTTTCGCATATCCTATAACTGGAATAAATCTTAAATTCTTCACAATAGGAATTTGATAGCCTATATGAACTACAGCAGATGTCTTATCAGACCACTTATCTACTCCCATATCATTTTCATGAGAAGAAGGCCATCCCATAACACCAGCATAAAAACCTTTTATTGCCAAACTTACTCCTACCGCACCATTTGATACACCTCTTCCATATCCCACATATCCTCCTATTATACCAATGCTCCATTCCTTGTTAACTTCATTAAAAGGGAAAAAACCTTTTGCTAATAAATCATTCATTGAAAGAATTACAACTAGCAACAATAGAGCTTTCTTCATGACTATGTGTTTTGATTTGTGAATACTTCTACAAAGAAAGACACTTCTTTGCACTAAATCAAACATTTTACTATTTTTTTCAAGTTGAATAACGATCATCCGTAAATTACCAGTAATCAATTCGAGAATTCATTATACTTGAATAAGTATAACATTCTCATTACTATTATCTATTATTTTATCTACAATTTCTTTTGCTGGTTTTGATATTTCAATTACCTTTGGCACAAAACATCAAAAAACAAGTAAACATGAAAAAGCAAACAAACTCTATTACCGTTTAATTCTTCTGGGGCAAATAGCAGCACACAATCTAAAATGATACTTCCCATATCACATCTATTTAATAGTTTATTGATAGCCTTAAAAAAAGTTCAGACAATAGTTAGAAATTAAACAATCACCAAAAACTAAATATCATGGAAACATTTATTATTTTAATCATTCTTATATTCGGAATCCTACAACTAATCCTATTTTTCAAAATCTGGGGCATGACAAACGACATTAGAGAAATCAAAGAAAGATACCTTTCTTCAACCGCCTCCCCCAAAAAGAAAATACCCACTCAACCAACAGAATTTAATATTGGCGAGCTTGTTGTAGAAATAAAAACAAATAAGCAAATGCGAATCAAAGAGATTACAGAGGATGGGAAATATAGTTGCTATACAGGTGGAGGTGCTTCACATGAAGGAGATTTTACCACATCGGAAATAAAACGTTTCAATTCGTAATTCCATATTCAAATAATTAATTTATTTGGATGATGTATAAAAAGACCTCCCATGCACGTACGTATAATCTCGTACCCACTACCAAAGAAAAAGAGGAAATGCAGTTTAACTACATTTCCTCTTTTTCTTTATAGATCTCGAAATAAGATTCCTTATCAATCCTCAACCGGACTCTATCCTCCCTTTTCTGTCCTGCCAGATTCACAAACAGATTGAAATACAGTTGGCTGAAAGAAAGGTTGGAACGATCATAAGTAATATCAAACGTCCAGGTTCTACGAAAAGAATCGAACGTAGCATACGATTGCTCACCCCCTTTACACATAAACACTTCCGGGAAAGACGTAGGAGGATAAGGCTGGAATAAACCCGCTAATTGAGCATAAATATAGTCAATCATCCATTCGTCTCCTGTTAAAGTCAATTCTCCCTTTAAACGGAGTTTAATGGCATAACTGGCAGTCACGTCGGACGAAGTATAAACAGGAACCTGGCTTTCTGCCGGATAGTTGCCGTCTTTATATCCAAGACTCATCGTTAGTTTGGATAGACCGACACCATTAAAGCCACTCACCTCCTGATCTGCCAACCGGTTTTTCAGACTGACCATGAATGTCAGTTTACCGAGCGTCGGATCACCCGGATATTGTGCAAGCGTGTCCAGTACATAATCTTCGGTATTGTAACTACGGGCTATTAAATCACCCTTTCCAGCCTCCAAAGCCGGACCGCCTCTTTCCACATCCACGTTGCCAACCGGATAATAAATAGCATCATTATCCCTTACACAACCACTCAAACAGAACAGCAACACTGCCAAGCCTATTATCTTATTCATAATCATCTTACCTCTTGATTTTGCGGACAAAGATACATCTTTTTTATACCACACTTGATTTATGTCAACCGTTTTTAGTATTTTTGCACACATCAAGACAGAAAAGACATGGATACATTATTAAGAGAGACTGTAAATGCTGTTGTAAATTCCCGCTTTCCGGAAATGAGTATAGAAGGAAGACGACAGATAGAAAGTATACTGATTCGTGAAGAATTTCCCAAAGGAGCAATAGCGCTGAATGAAGGAGAAGTAGCTCATGAAATCGTATTTGTCGGCAAAGGGATGCTTAGACAGTACTATTACAAGAACGGGAAAGACGTGACCGAACATTTCTCATACGAAGGATGTATCGTGATGTGCATTGAAAGTTTTCTAAAACAAGAACCTACCCGACTGATCGTGGAAACCCTCGAGCCTTCCATCATCTACCTGTTCCCTCGCGACATGATACAAAAATTGGCAAAAGAGAACTGGGAAATCAATATGTTCTACCAAAAGATACTGGAATACTCCTTGATTGTGTCACAGATTAAAGCAGACTCCTGGCGCTTTGAATCCGCCCGCGAACGCTATAATCTCCTGCTCGAAACACATCCGGAAATCATCAAACGTGCACCTCTGGCACACATCGCCTCTTACCTTTTGATGACACCGGAGACATTAAGCCGTGTACGCTCCGGTGTTTTATGATTTTAGCGACTTTTCCGGTATTCTTTAGGAGACATGCCGGTGTAATGCTTGAAATACTTTCCAAAGAACGACTGGTTGGCAAAATTCAGCCGGTCGGCAATTTCCTGAATATTCATGCTTGAAGAATTCAGAAGCGCTTTCGCCTCCAGAATCACCAGTTCGTCGATCCACTCTCCCACCGTTTTTCCGCTGACCTCTTTCACCACCCCCGAAAGATGTTTAGGCGTCAGACACAACTGGTCAGCATAGAATTTTACGCTCCGTTCAGACTGGTAAGACTCTACCAAGGACTCATAAAAACGTTCGAAGATATATTCTTTCCGGCTTTTATTCTTCATGGTAGTAGCATTGGCAGGCGCGTGATTAGTGAAGATATTACAAAGCTCATAAAAGAACCCTTGCATCAAGCCCATTACCACTTCTTTACGATATAAAGCCTCCTTATTCCTCAACTGCTTTCTGATAAATGCATGATACTCCTTCACAGTCTCCTGCTCCTGCGGCGTAAGATCGAAACACGGGTAATCTTTCAGATAAAAGAATAAGGAAAGCATATTACCAATCTTAGGCAACGCCTCCAACAAGTTTTTCGACACAGCAAAGAATATCCCTTTAAAATCAGAACTGAAACGCCTCTGTTCAACAATCTGATTAGGCAACGCGATCACCATTAATCCGGGAAACAGTTGAAACTCACGCAAACTAATATTAAAAGTACCAGTACCCTCCAGGCAAAGACCTACCGTCAGCACCTCCAGTTTAGTCGGTCCATTATACAACGATATAACGCTCTCCGTGTCGAAGAGCGCTATATCATTATCAACAACATCAATGTTGTCAGAATCTATATGTTTAGAATGAACTACCGAAGAAATACCTACTTTTGGAACATTTTGAATATACATACTCTCTCTTTTTTGCGACAAATATACCAGCATTTAACCAGATATACAAACCGTTCAAGAGTATTATCAGACATAATGAACACTTTTAGTTACTTATTGAACAGACCGGAATAGATATTCAGAATCACGCTTGGCAGCCGGCACTGTCCATTTCTCCGGAACAAACTTCCACTGATTCAAGGCTTTGGGGTCCATCGTACCTTTCTTTTCAATATAATTCATCAGATAGAAACGAAGATCTTTATCCGTAGAGAAAATAATGCGGTCCTTCAATTCCTCCTGCGGAATGCCCGACCCTTTTGTCAACAGTTCTCCACCGCCATTGCCACGATAAGAATTTAAGGCCACCTTATATATCTTATCCATACGGAAAGGAGAACCGTCCGCCATGCTCGTAATCGTAATCTTTTCCCCCTGCGGTTTAGTCACGTCCACCGTATAAATAATGCCGGAAGCCGAATCGAAATTAAAACTGAAGTTCTGGAAAGAAGCCCTGTCTTCCGCACCTTCCCGAGGTTTCTCCTTGAACCAGAGCAGATGATCTTCCGGTGACTTCATCCGGTTCGTCCACATATAATAAGACATCTCCAGAAAATCCTTAATATCCTTTCCGGACAACGTCATCACATACAGCATATTCTCATACTTATACAAGTTGAACATATCACTGACAAACACATCCCCCTTCTTTATCTCCGCATCAAACGAAAGCGGAGCGGCAAAAGAGATGTCAGCTCCGGTAATATCGAGCTGTAAAGTATGTATCAAATCAATAAAAGCAGAAGGACCGAAGAAAGCAGGATGAGTAGAGATACTCTCGGTAAAAGTACCGATCTTCTTGGATACAAACTTCTGCACCGTCTCATATTGCGGAGCAAAACGCTTCATGAAATCCTCGCTGATTCCGTAAGCTTCCGTTTCTGTCAGCTCCCCTTTGATGTCCTTGCTCTGCACCTTTCCATCTTTCAGCTTCAAGGTCACATCGACATTAGACAATACAATTCCATTGCTGGCCGGATCGATAATCAACACCGAATCTCCGGCTACATTCATCACCTTCTTACATTCGCGGGCATGATCGTGTCCCATCAATACAATATCGAATCCCGGCACATTCTTCGCTACATTGAGAGAAGCATTCTCATTGTATTTGCCCGACATTTTGAAAGCCTCCTGTCCGGCATGGAACAATCCGATCACCAAATCCGGATTCTCTTTTTCACGGATAATCTTCATCCATTTGCGTGCCGTCTCTTCCATATCGTCGAAACGCAAGCCTTTCCACAGATTTTCAGAAAGCCATGCAGGGATGGCAGGAGTAATCATACCCAATACTACGATCTTCACGCCATCACGTTCCAACACCTTATAAGGAGCCAGATGGGGCTTTCCCGTAGACGTATCAATGATGTTGGCACCCAACACCGGGAAGTCACAAGTGGCTATCCAACGGTCGAACACAGCACGCCCCGTTTCCACATCATGGTTCCCCATATTACCGGCATCATATTTCATGAAATTCATCATTTCCGAACAAAGATGAGGAGACACCGTATCTATATAATTATAGTAATAGGCAGTAGGCTGTCCCTGCAAAATATCACCATTATCCAGCAATATCAAATTCCCTTTATACTGTTCACGCTCTTTCTGCACGAAAGAATAAATACGTGCCAGACTACCCTTCCACTCGTGGCGGGTTATAAAATTGTAAGGATAATAATTACCATGTACGTCACTCGTTTCCACAATCTTCAGCTTCACCACCTTTTCCTGCGCCGCAACAGACAGTACGAGACAGAAAAGCAAGCCATAAATAAACCCTATTCGTTTCATTCTTTTTCTATATTTAGCGGATGCGAAAATACGAACCGTGCCCCACCGGTATAGTCAGGATCGATCCATATACTTCCTCTCCATTTATGCACAATCAATTTACAGATAGACAATCCCAATCCGGTTCCCTGGGCGTACTCATTCAGCTTTTCAAAACGCTCGAACACAAGTCCCTGTTTTTCTTTCGGGATACCGCATCCGGTATCCGTTACAGAAAAAATAGCCATTTGCTTTTCCTCATTCACAGAAAAGTCCAAGGTAATCTTCCCGCCTTTCGTAAATTTGTCAGCATTGGACAGCAGATTAATGATTACCTGTTGCATACGCTGCACATCCGTCACCATCCGGAAAGTTTCAAAAGAAGTGGAAAACAAGAACTGATTGTCCGACGACTGCCGTGAAAAACTAACAGAGGCAACCACCTGACTACACAACTGCACCACATCACATTCCTCCCACGTCAAAGTCACCCGATTGGCCTCCAGACGTGAAAGATCGAGAATATCATTAATCAGGCGAAGCAACAAATCCGAATTGGTTTTGATAATCTTATAATAAGACTGCTGTTCATCCTCCGTGCTACCGCCCATTGCCAGTACATCCGAAAAGCCGACAATCGAGTTCAACGGCGTCCGTATCTCATGACTCATATTGGCAAGGAAAGCACTCTTCAGACGATTAGACTCTTCCGCCCTGTCTTTCGCTACACGCAAATCCTTCTCCGATTTCAGAAGCTCGTCTTTCAAACGTTTCGTACGGAAATAATAGAAAAGAGAAATACATAAGCCAAGTACCAGAATCACGAACAAAGCACAAGCAGACCATATCTGATAAGTATATTGCTGATAGAACGAAACCGGTTGGTTGACAAGCTGCACTTTAAAAGGCAACACACTCGGGTGCAGCCCCCACTCTTTCACCTTCCGGCTATCCAATACCGCTTTAGAGCCAATGATCGAAAGATGCTTCCCCGTATCCTCCGGGTGCTGATCCATCCGTACGGACTCCATAGCCATTTCTCCTCCCACTTTCCGATAATCGGGCAGCACTCCCCCTATCGCCCAATAGCCAAGGCTCACCGATGAAGGAGTAAAAGCCGGGATGGTAGGAGTAGCTTCCATCATGGCATACGTCGCATTTCGCATGAAATACCCCTCGTTCATATCCACACGCCACGTTCCCACCAAAATAACTGTATTTTCGGGCAGATGTCTCAATTCCTCAACAATGGTATAAATAGAATGTTTCCGGCCGTCCATCAAAATCAAATCCAGATCGGGGAACTTCTTCATTTCTTTTCGTACCAACGCTTGCATGGTCACTCCGCCATAAGTATTGTCCGAGATAAAGGCAATATGTTTCGTTTTCGGATAGAAAGCTTGAATCATGGAGATATTACCTTCTATATTATATTGATTGATGAATCCCGATTCCAGTTCGGGAATATCCAAATGATCTTCAAAGATATCGACAGATTCGGGCATCCAGCAATCAAGGTTTTCCACCGTATCTTTCGGCAATATCACCACATTGCTACTGGCCAGACTGCACATCACCGGCACTTTCACCTGCATTTCATCCCTCTGCGACAAATAAGCAGCCCATGCCTCCTGTCCTAATAAGATAATTTGCGCCGGATGCTTTTCCCCCTGATATTTAGCCAGAATCTGCGTCATCATCGCGCTCCATAACGGAGCCTCCGAGAAGCTTTTACAGTTCATGTTTTCGATGATAATGTCGCGCTGTCCTCCCAACTTACTATATTCATCCATATAATCGGAAATAGTGACCGAGGTTTGGTGCGCTGCCGGATTATAAGAGCAAATACTCAGAATAGGTTTCTTATCTTTAGAGACAGCCAATACTTCCGTTGACTGCAGAAGCCAAAGGAAACAGATAAAAAGATATCCAAGACGTCCCAGCATAATTATGCAGTTTTGATGTGTTAATTCATTAATTGAGTTGCAAATATAGTAAAACTTGTCGGGTTTAGCAGATTTATATGTATTTTTGTCGCTCATTTACTCTCAAAAAATACAAATTATGGAATTATTTCACAAGATGATTTCCGGTTTTCTGGGTATACCGGAAAGACAAATAAGTAGTACGCTCCATCTTTTGGGTGAAGGTGCTACGATTCCCTTCATCAGTCGTTACCGTAAAGAAGCCACCGGCGGACTGGATGAAGTGCAGATAGAGCAAATCAAAGAGCAACACGATAAGTTGTGCGACATAGCCAAACGGAAAGAAACGATTCTCGGCACCATCAACGAGCAGGGAAAACTGACTGCCGAACTGGAGAAACGTATCAACGACACTTGGAATCCGACGGAACTGGAAGACATTTATCTTCCTTATAAACCCAAGCGGAAGACACGTGCTGAAGTAGCCCGTCAGAAAGGACTGGAACCGCTAGCCACCCTCCTGATGCTACAAAGAGAAAACAATCTCGACGCCCGTGCCGCCGCCTTTGTCAAAGGTGAAGTGAAAGATGTGGAAGATGCCCTGAAAGGTGCACGCGACATCATCGCCGAACAAGTGAATGAAGACGAACGTGCCCGAAACGCCGTACGTAATCAATTCAGCCGTCAGGCGGAAATCAGTGCCAAAATAGTGAAAGGCAAAGAGGAAGAAGCCTCCAAATACCAGGATTACTTCAACTTCTCCGAACCCTTGAAACGCTGCACTTCCCACCGTCTGCTCGCCATCCGCCGGGCAGAATCGGAAGGACTGCTGAAAGTCTCCATCACCCCGGACGACGAAGCATGCATCGAACGTCTGGAACGCCAGTTCGTACGTGGCAACAACGAGTGTAGCCAGCAGGTGGGGGAAGCCACCATCGACGCCTACAAACGTTTGCTCAAGCCCTCCATCGAAACAGAATTTGCCGCTCAATCCAAAGAAAAAGCCGACGAGGAAGCCATCCGGGTATTCACCGAGAACCTCCGCCAGCTTCTTCTCGCCCCTCCATTGGGACAAAAGCGGGTGCTCGCCATCGACCCCGGATTCCGTACGGGATGTAAAGTTGTCTGCCTCGATGCACAAGGCAATCTGTTGCATAATGAGAATATCTATCCGCATCCTCCGGTGAACAAAACAGGAGAAGCTGCTTCCAAACTCCGTAAGATGATTGAGGCCTATCAGATAGAAGCCATCTCCATCGGCAACGGAACGGCAAGCCGTGAGACAGAAGATTTCATCAACAGCCAGAGCTTCGACCGTCAGATACCCGTGTTTGTAGTCAGTGAGCAGGGAGCTTCCATTTATTCGGCTTCGAAGATTGCCCGCGACGAGTTTCCCGATTATGACGTAACGGTGCGTGGAGCAGTCTCCATCGGCCGCCGCCTGATGGACCCGTTGGCAGAATTGGTGAAGATAGATCCTAAATCCATCGGTGTAGGTCAATACCAGCACGATGTAGACCAGACAAAGCTGAAAAAAGCGCTCGATCAGACAGTAGAGAATTGCGTGAACCTGGTCGGTGTAAACCTGAATACGGCAAGCAGCCATCTATTGACTTACATCTCCGGACTGGGACCGCAACTGGCTCAAAACATCGTCAACTACCGGGCGGAAAACGGAGCTTTCGGTTCGCGGAAAGAGTTGATGAAAGTTCCTCGCATGGGCGCCAAGGCTTTCGAACAATGTGCCGGATTCCTCCGCATCCCCGGAGCCAAGAATCCGCTGGACAACACCGCCGTGCATCCGGAAAGCTACCACATCGTAGAGCAAATGGCCAAAGACCTGAAATGTACCATCGACGAACTGATAGCCGACAAGGAACTCCGCCGGAAGATTAACATCTCCGCCTACATCACCCCTACCGTCGGCCTACCCACCTTACAGGACATTCTGCAGGAACTCGACAAGCCGGGACGTGACCCGCGTAAGGCTATCAAAGTCTTCGAATTCGACAAGAACGTGCGCACCATAGCCGATTTGCGCGAAGGAATGATTCTTCCGGGCATCGTAGGCAACATCACCAATTTCGGGGCGTTTGTCGATATAGGTATTAAGGAGAACGGACTGGTGCACCTCTCGCAATTAGCGGAACGGTTCATTTCCGATCCGACGGAAGTGGTATCCATCCATCAACACGTCATGGTCAGAGTGATGAATGTAGATTATGACCGGAAACGGATTCAGCTTAGTATGATCGGGGTACAGCAAGACTGATTGCTTCCCTTTTTTCTCCCCACCACACGATCAGAATCATAAAAACAATCATAAGTACTGTGCAAATGAGCGAGCCTTCAAAACCGAAGGCTCCGCCATTCAGTACGTTTTCTTCGGGCATACGCAAAGTCAGCATGCTCGTCGTGAAATTATTTCCGCTCACCTGATAACCTAGAATCGGACCTTGAATCCAATTCCAGAAAAGATGAAGAGAGATAGGGAAACACAGATTCCGGGTATAAAGATAGGAAGCACCCAGCAACATACCGGCAAGCAAGAGATTAAGCATCGGCAGGAAAGCTATTTCCGGATTAAAGATATGCATAAACGCGAATAATGCCGATGAGATGAAGAGCGCCAGGAATTTATTCATATTAGTATGAAGCAGACGTCCGAGGATATAGCCGCGCATCAGAATTTCTTCAAACAACGCCACTAACAGGAAAAACACCCACGACCCCAATAAATCCAACGGCTTAAACTGAAAACCGGTGACTTCTATTTCTCCCAAAACAACAGAGATTCCGAAACCCAGCAAATAGAGCAAGATTGCCATCAGAAGACCATACCACAGTCCACTGGCATGTCCTTTTAAAGAAAGTCCCAAATCAGAAAACGGACGACGTTCGAGACGAAGCAAGATTACGGCAGCAGTAAGAACAGCCAAAAGCATACTGGCCTCCACGAAAATATACCCTACTACTCCCGGATGACGAGCCTCCACTCCAAGAACCAACGACAAGCCTCCGCTAACCAGTGTCCCATACAATCCAATAAATATGAAAAGTACCACAATAAACAGCGGGATACATGCCCACACAGGAAGTCTTTTGGGTTCTTTCTTCCCATCTATGTTGTCTGCCTCCATTTTTACAATTTGTTAATCCAGCTACAAAATTAGATATAAAACATAAAAAAACATCATGTATTCTCTATTTTTCCTATATTTGTCAGAACAAATCTACAAAATTATGAAAATTAAACTACTATTGATAAGTTTCTTACTGGCCGCTAATGCATTAGGAGCCGCCGCCCAAGTGAGTAAGACGTATTATGTGAGTAAGCCCGGTACGCTGATTTCCATGATGACTGAAGAGGAAGCCAACAGTGTCACCCACCTCACACTGACCGGAAAACTGAATGCAGAGGACTTCCGGCATCTCCGTGACGAATTTGCCAATCTGAAAGTATTGGATATTTCGAACGCAGAAATCAAAATGTACAGCGGAAAAGCCGGTACTTATCCCAATGGAAAATTCTACATTTATATGCCGAACTTCATCCCTGCCTATGCTTTCTCGAATGTGGTAGGCGGAGTGACCAAAGGTAAAGCCACACTGGAAAAAGTGATCCTCTCCGAGAAAACGAAGAATATCGAAGATGCTGCTTTCAAAGGCTGTGAGAATCTGAAAATCTGTCAGATCCGGAAAAAGACAGCTCCCAACCTGCTTCCGGAAGCATTGGCAGACAGCGTTACCGCCATCTTCGTCCCTCTGGGCAGCAGCGACGCTTACCGCTACAAAGACAGATGGCAGAATTTTGCTTTCATCGAAGGTGAACCGGTAGAGACTACCCTGCAAGTGGGTGCAATGGGTAAACTGGAAGAAGAGATCCTGAAAGCGGGACTGCAACCCAGAGACATCAACTTCCTGACCGTTGAAGGGAAACTGGATAACGCTGACTTCAAACTTATCCGCGATTATATGCCGAATCTCGTATCGGTTGATATTTCCAAGACAAATGCAACGGCTATCCCCGACTTCACTTTCTCGCAGAAGAAGTATCTGCTGAATATGAAATTACCTCATAATCTGAAATCAATTGGACAGCGTGTATTTAGTAATTGCGGTCGTCTGTGCGGCACGCTGGAATTACCGGCCAGTGTAACGGCTATCGAATTCGGTGCTTTTATGGGATGCGATAATCTTCGCTATGTATTGGCTACGGGAGATAAGATCACAACGCTGGGAGATCACTTGTTCGGGGATGGAGTTCCGAGTAAGTTGGTTTATAAGAAATAAAAGAATTGAGGGCTGTCTAAACTTCAAACTTACTAAAGACAGCCCTTTTCTTATTTAAAAGAAACATGCTTTTGACCAGTTTTAAGCAGAATACATATATTCATGATTATTTCACATATAGGCTGTTTCCTCTTCCTAAAGCATAGCTTTTGCCCACCTAAAGCTAAGCTTTCCGTTCTCTAAAGCTATGCTTTTTACTTATACTAAAAGAAGTTTCACACTTCTCCTACTAAAAACTCATTTCTCTATTCTCCTTCACCTTTCTTCTGAACTCCTGATAAATAACCTCTTTCTAGGTGAAGATAAAGCTTTTCATCATTACATTCATCGTATTGCATATCGAAAAAAGTCATTACAGTACTTTCTAAAAATCATCGCATTAATTGTAGAAAACATCCCAATGTTTAAAAAAGAATATCCCAATGAAAAAAATAATCTATTAGCATATTCTATTTAACTATTAGCATATTTCTAAGCAAAGTGAAAAAGACGGTGTAAGAGCGTCCCTTCACCCGTAAACACACTATTTATCAGGAATCCGGAAGAAAGGTGAAGGGCAGAAAAATAACTACGCTCGAGAAAGAGAATTGAATATTAATTATGCACATAATGCTTCTGTCCTGTTATTACAATCAAAGTTACAATTACAGACATAGGGATTAGTAGTATTTTTCAATTCCCCCAAATCCTTTTATCATTTTATTTTCCTTCGTTTTATTGATGAAGTTGTTCAATCGCTTTTCAAATTCTTCGGGCCGTTTTCTGGCAGCTTCAATGTATGCAATTCGGATACGTCTATACGCATCGGAAAATTGTTGGTAATTCTCCCATACTGTTTTATCCTCTTTCAGTTTTCCGATGATATCATTCGGGAAGACAAAAGGGGCTGACAATACTTCTCGTATATTATCTTCCCAATCAGGGTGAATCATATTATGTTCCAGCAACCATTTCAGTCTCTCTTTGTTGGCTTGCGAGTAGGAACTTTTAGGGTTTCTGGGTGTGAAATGCTGGATTTTATGTTCTTTGTCGAGCGCCTTTATGGTGCTGTCGATCCATCCGAAGCAAAGGGCTTCTTCGACAGCGTCGTTGTATGTAACACATTTTTCGCCCGAAGATTTGGAGGGGAATACAAACCAAACGTCATTGGCGTTTTCAAAGTTGTCTGCCAGCCATTTTCGCCAATCTTCTCTGTTTTCAAAATATTTTATTTCCATAGTGCTAAAAAGAACAGCAACCCATTGTTGAGAATAGGTTGCTGTTAAATTGGTTATTCATCAGACTTCATGTATGGGAGTCAGGAGCTTTTATTCGTCCGGTCACTTATTTGTCTCCGTACATCTTCGCCCGCAATTCCTTAATATGGTCGGAAGTGATATATTCGTCATATTCCATCATCTTGTCGATGATACCGTTCGGTGTCAGTTCGATGATGCGGTTGGCAACGGTCTGGATAAATTCGTGGTCATGAGACGAGAAGAGGATATTTCCTCTGTACGTCTTCAGGTTGTTGTTGAATGCCTGGATAGATTCCAAGTCCAGATGGTTGGTCGGAGTGTCCAGAATGAGGCAGTTTGCATTGCGCAGCTGCATACGGGCAATCATACAACGCATCTTCTCACCTCCGGAGAGTACGCTTACTTTCTTCAGCACCTCTTCGCCGGAGAAAAGCATACGGCCGAGGAAGCCTTTCATATATACCTCATTGCCTTCTCCAAACTGGCTCAACCAGTCTACCAGGTTCAGGTCGGTATTGAAGAAATCGGTGTTATCCAGCGGCAGGTAAGCAGTGGTGATGGTTACCCCCCAGCTGAAGGTACCTGCATCCGGTTTCATGTTTCCGTTGATAATTTCGAAGAAAGCAGTCATCGCGCGCGGATTGCGTGACAGGAATACCACCTTGTCACCTTTCTCTACGTTGAAGTTCACGTCGTTGAAGAGCACTACGCCTTCTTCCGTCTTCTTGCTCAATCCGGAAACTTCCAGAATCTGGTTGCCCGGCTCGCGTTCGGGAGTGAAGATGATGCCCGGATACTTACGTGAAGAAGGTTTGATTTCTTCTACGTTCAGTTTCTCCAACATCTTCTTACGGCTCGTTGTCTGCTTGCTCTTCGCTACGTTCGCGCTGAAACGGCGGATAAACTCTTCGAGTTCTTTCTTCTTCTCTTCAGCCTTCGCCTTCTGGTTCTGTTGCTGACGGAGAGCCAATTGGCTGGATTCGTACCAGAAACTATAGTTACCGGCAAACATATTGATTTTTCCGTAGTCGATGTCTACGGTGTGTGTACATACAGAGTCGAGGAAGTGACGGTCGTGGCTTACCACCAATACGGTATGCTCGAAGTTGGCAAGATATTCTTCCAACCAGGTCACTGTTTCCATATCCAAGTCATTGGTAGGCTCATCGAGCAAGAGGTTGTCCGGATTTCCGTACAATGCCTGCGCCAGCATGACACGTACTTTTTCCTTACCACTCAATTCACCCATCAATACGTAATGCTTATCTTCTTTCACGCCCAGTCCGCTCAACAGCATGGCTGCGTCGCTTTCCGCATTCCATCCGTCCAACTCGGCAAATTTTTCTTCCAATTCGGATACTTTCAGTCCGTCTTCGTCTGTGAAATCTTCTTTTGCATACAATTCTTCGCGTTGCTTCATGATGTCCCACAACACGGTATGTCCCATCATGACGGTATCCATGACGGTATATGAGTCCCACTTGAAATGGTCCTGACTCAACACCGAGAGACGTTCGCCCGGTCCGAGCGCAATCGTACCTGTTGTCGGGTCCAGATCTCCGTAAATCGTACGAAGAAACGTAGATTTTCCCGCACCGTTCGCACCGATAATACCATAACAATTACCACTCGTAAACTTCAGGTTTACGTCATTAAATAACACTCTTTTACCAAACTGAACCGATACGTTCGAAACTGTAATCATCTTATTATTTACTATTTTACTAGTTACTATTTACTATTTGAGCGTGCAAAGGTAGACATTTAAAATGAATTATGAGCTATCTGATATGTGCCAATCTGACATAAAAGTGTTACCTTTGCTGCGTTTTTTGGCAAAACGGCCAACTTGGCAAAGTTTTTGCAGACGAAATCTGTGACATCCGGTCAGTCCGGTATGTTTATAAGCGGTATCTTGCATAGATAACGTGTGTTTCTAAATAGTAAATAATAAAATAGTAAATACCAAGATGGATCCGAAAGAAAAAAAAGTGAAGGAAGAGGAACTGAATGTGGAGGAAACTCACAATCCTGCGGAAGACCAACCGCAAAACGAACAAGCAGAGGGAACCGCTCCGCTGACTCATGAAGAGGAGTTGGAAAAGGAACTGGAAAAGGCTCAAGAAGCGCTTGAAGAGCAAAAGGATAAATATCTGCGCTTGTCTGCCGAGTTCGACAATTATCGTAAACGCACTTTAAAGGAGAAGGCCGAACTGATCCTGAATGGTGGCGAAAAGAGTCTTGGCAGTATTCTTCCGGTAGTGGACGACTTCGAACGTGCCATCAGGACGATGGAAACGGCAACGGATGTCAATGCCGTAAAAGAAGGGGTGGAACTGATTTACAATAAATTTATGGCTGTTCTGGCTCAAAATGGTGTGAAAGTCATCGAGACGAAAGACCAACCGCTGGATACTGATTTCCATGAAGCCATCGCGGTAATCCCCGCACCGTCGGAAGCACAGAAAGGTAAGATTCTGGATTGTGTGCAGACGGGGTATACACTGAACGACAAAGTGTTGCGCCACGCCAAAGTGGTAGTAGGGGAATAAGGATTCGCAACCCATAAAACTCATAATTTTTAAAGAAGCATGGCAGAAAAAAGAGACTATTACGAAATATTGGAGGTGACGAAGACAGCCACAGTAGAGGAGATTAAGAAAGCGTACCGTAAGAAAGCAATCCAGTATCACCCTGACAAGAATCCGGGGGATAAGGAGGCGGAAGAGAAATTTAAGGAGGCGGCCGAGGCTTATGACGTGTTGAGTAACCCGGAAAAGCGTTCGCGTTACGATCAGTTCGGTCATGCGGGAGTGAGCGGTGCGGCAGGCAATGGCGGTCCGTTCGGTGGTTTCGGTGGCGAGGGGATGTCGATGGATGACATTTTCTCTATGTTTGGCGACATCTTCGGTGGCCGCGGCGGCGGTTTCGGGGGAGGCTTCGGAGGGTTTAGCGGATTTGGCGGTGGAGGAGGTTCACAGCAACGCCGGTATCGCGGCAGTGACCTTCGTGTGAAAGTGAAGCTGACGTTGAAGGAGATCTCTACCGGAGTAGAAAAGAAGTTTAAACTCAAAAAATATGTGCCGTGTGACCAGTGTCATGGCACGGGTGCCGAAGGTGACGGCGGTTCGGAGACTTGTCCTACTTGTAAGGGTAGCGGCTCCGTGATCCGTAACCAGCAGACTATTCTGGGCACTATGCAGACTCGCGTCACTTGTTCTACTTGTGGCGGTGAGGGTAAGATTATCAAGAACAAATGTAAGAAGTGTGGTGGCGACGGAATCATTTACGGTGAAGAAGTGGTATCTGTAAACATCCCTGCCGGAGTGGCAGAGGGTATGCAGCTTTCTATGGGTGGTAAGGGTAATGCCGGCAAGCACAACGGTGTGGCAGGCGACTTGCTGATTCTCGTAGAGGAAGAACCGCATCAGGACTTGATTCGCGACGAGAATGATTTGATTTATAATCTGTTGCTTAGTTTCCCGACTGCTGCTCTGGGCGGAGCCGTGGAAATTCCGACTATCGACGGCAAAGTGAAAGTGAAGATTGATTCGGGTACTCAACCGGGTAAGGTGCTTCGTTTGCGCGGCAAGGGATTGCCGAATGTGAACGGGTACGGAACGGGGGATTTACTCGTCAACATCAGTATCTATGTGCCGGAAGCGCTCAATAAAGAGGAAAAGAGCACGCTCGAAAAGATGGAGGCTTCGGACAACTTCAAACCTAACACGTCGGTGAAGGAGAAGATTTTCAAGAAGTTCAAGAGTTTCTTCGATTAATATAATAATTTAGGCACGGATTACACGGATTTCACGGTTTTTAGTGTTGTCATTGCTGCAAAGTAACCGCGTTAATCCGTGAAATCCGTGCCTAAAAAAGATAGAAATTTATTAGTGACAAGTACTTAACATATAAAAGTGAGCTGCAATCTTTTTTGTGGCTCACTTCTGTTTTTAGAGCTTGTCCTTTTAAAAAAAAGACATATATTTGTGTAGCAAATAAATAGAGACTAAATATAGACTTCAAGTATGGCAGAACCTTTTAAGAATATGTATAACGAGCAATTTTTCGATCTATTTACGAAAGATTTGAAACTTGTTATCGATGATTTTGATGCTCACGGGTTTGTTTCTCAAGTTATGGATGATGAATGGGAAGGCAGGGAACTTAAACAGCGCTGCATACATATCACTACCATTCTGAAAAAGTTTTTGCCGGCAGATTACAAAGAGGCAATCGCTAAGATTCTTGAGTTGTTGGATTATGTAAAAAGTACGCGGCCTGATTTTTCGGTGATAGATGATACGAAGTTTGGATTGATGCTGGAGTATGGGGCGATTCTGGATAATTATGTCGAGCAATATGGGTTGGATGATTATGAAACGTCTGTCAAGGCGATAGAGAAAATCACGCAGTTCACAAGTTGCGAGTTTGTGACTCATCCTTTTATTATAAAATATCCGGATAAAATGATGAAGCAGATGTTGGTTTGGTCGAAACATGAGCATTGGGGAGTAAGGCGGCTTGCGTCAGAAGGTTGCCGTCCGCGTTTGCCTTGGGCGATGGCTTTGCCGAATCTGAAGAAAGATCCGACACCTATCATTCCTATTTTGGAGAATCTTAAAAATGATCCGGCAAGATTTGTACGGTTGAGCGTTGCCAATAATTTGAATGATATTGCGAAAGATAATCCGGAAATTGTCATTGATTTGGCAAAGAAATGGAAGGGGGAATCGAAAGAGGTAGACTGGATTATTAAACACGGTTGCCGGACGCTCTTAAAGCAAGGGATTCCGGAGGTGATGGAGTTGTTTGGTTTTGATTCTATCAGAAATAATATTAGTGTGGAGGATTTTCAGATTTCAAGTCCTAAGGTTAAAGTCGGGGATTCGTTGGAGTTTGGTTTTAACTTGTTGAATCATAGCAATAAGACAATCAAAATACGGCTTGAATATGGTATTTATTACCAAAAAGCAAATGGAACGCTGACGAAGAAAGTTCATAAAATCAGCGAAAAAGAATATACCGGGAATTCTACCACACGAATAACGCGAAAGCACTCTTTCCGTGTGGTTACAACGAGAAAATTCCATCTCGGGCTTCATCAAATTGCTATAATAATCAATGGGAGTGAATTTGAAAAATATGATTTCGATTTGATTGAGTAATTCGATTGCTGCAACAAATAATATAAATCCTCGATTCTCCGGATGAAAATCGAGGATTTTTTATTTTGATTACTACTATCTTCTTCCTAATACCCCGGATTCTGTTTCAACCTCTCATTCATCACCCGTATTTTCTCCGGTATAGGAAATACGGTTGTATATCCACTTGCCTCATCCGGCAGTTGCGGACGGCTGCTGTAAGCTCTTGTAAACTTCCCGAAGCGGACTAGGTCCTGACGTCTCCATCCTTCCCAAGCCAGTTCCAGCTGACGTTCGGCAAGGATATTCTCTAAAGTGGCAGTGCGAGGAGAAGCGTTGACACGGCTACGAACTTCATTGAGTTCTTCATCTCCGTTTGCTCCGTTCCGGACTTTCGCTTCACTCTTCATCAACAAAGCGTCTGCATAGCGGAACAATACAATGTCATTCTCCATCAACTTACCGTCTTTTGTGGCAGTCGGGTCGACTTCATACTTTTTCATGCGGGCTCCTGCGGTTTGTTCGTATGGGGTGTCTGTTATATCCAGAGATACTTTCCAGGGCAGATATTCCAGTACCGTTCCATTATCCAGTTTGATTATGTTTCCTTTCAGGTCGTGGACAATTCCTGCAAAATAGCAAATATCAAAACGGGGATCTTGTTCCGCGGTTTCATAACCGAAAGTTTCGAGGGCTTCAATGGTGGCGCTGGGACCGTTCTCACCGCTTAGTCCGTAAGCCTTGGCGTGATTATAGTGGCGGGAACGGAAGAGATATTGCATCTGGTTGGTATACAGAGTTTTGTTCATCGGGATAGTGAAGACATTCTCTACAGACGGTTCGTTGAATATGGAGAAATTCGTTTCGTATTCCGGTTCCAGTTTGTAGCCCATAGTCTTGAGTTGGTCACAGTAGTAGATGACTGTTTCCCAAGCATTGAGTTCGCTGCCGTTCACAGTGAACTTTATATTTTTTCCGTCCGGACGTTGTCCGTCCGTCCAATCATTGTCTGTATAAACTTCGGAGTTCAAAGCCAGTTTGGCCAGTAAGAAACTTACCACGGGGCGAGTGATACGACCATAGTAAGGGCCGGACTGGTTGCTATGTGCATCGCTCAACAAAGGAGCCGCCTCTTGCAATTCCTTGACAACAAAGTCAAAGACCGTTTTCCGTTCACTTTGCACTACATCTTTCATTGCTACGGAAGAGGATTGAACTAGCGGGATGCGTCCGAACAAATCCATCAGGTAATAATAATACATAGCCCGCATGGCACGTACTTCGGCACGGTATGCCGGCAGTTCCGTAGCGGAATGAGTTTCGGCGAATTTGTCTATCCGTTCCAGTGATTTGTTACTTAACATGACGACTTTATAGAGATATTCCCATGTAGCCTGAATGGCATCATTCTCTATTCCCCAATCGTGCAGGTAAAGTCCTTGCCAAAAACCACCGTCATACCAGTCACCTCCACGGGTGGGGATAATGGCTTCGTCGGAGGTAAAGGTGTTCAGATCGTAGACTCCCCTACCCGTTCCCTGCAATCCCTGACTATCACTATAACCGCCTACGTATGTATAAAGCGAAGCTACTGCATTGAGATATACTTCCGAGATCGTATTGTAAACGTCATCTTCGGGTAACTTATCTTTCGGATTTTCCTCCAAAAACTTACTACATGAGAATAAACCCAGGCACGCTATAAGAAGAAAAACCAGCACTCCCGAAGGAGGTAAGATCTTCTTTGAAAGCTGTTCCGCTATCCTTGAAAGCTGTTCTTCTTTCTGCAAAAAACGACTTTTATTTTTCATATATTGTTTCATCATCTCCTCCTCCATTAAAAGTTAATACTCAATCCCAGTGTGTACGTCCGCGCCAACGGGTATCCTCGTTTATCATCCACGCCTAAAGTGGAGTTCACCGTTGAACTGTTAATCATGGGTGAAAGTCCCGAATAACCGGAAATGGTTGCCAGGTTGTTGACTGTAAATGCCAGACGCAGGGAACGGACATATTTCTTCAGTTTCTGCACTTTCTCAATCGGCACGTTCCAACCCAGCGTCACATAGTCGAAGTTGACATAATCTCCCTTTTCCAACCAATAGTCAGTGGCGGTTTGATCCTTGATGTTCTGTTTCGGGGCTTTCTTCATTACGTTATAGTCGGGAAATATATTCATGTTCATATAGGTCAGGGAGGTTCCGTTGTAGATTTTATGTCCGAAAGCTCCGTTAATCTGCAAAGACAAGTCGAAACGCTTGTAGCGGAAACTGATGTTGGAGCCAAGAATCGTTTTAGGTACGGCTTGTCCTGCCACGTAGCGGTCTTCACCATCTTCAAGGCTGACACCTCCGCCATTCAGATCGGCGATGCCATAGGTGTATCCACCGTTTCCATCGGATTCGAGTCCCGTACTGTGGGGAAGATAGAACACGCCCAACGGTTGACCCACCATCTGATATACGATGTGGTTGTATCCTCCGTGAAAGCCGGCTCCGTCAAGGCTGGCAAGACTTTTATATTCGGGGGCAGAAAGCATTTCGCCGTTGTACATACCGCTTAATGAGAGCAGTTTGTTGCGCTGGAAAGTGATATTGGCATTGATATTCAGTTCCATATCCTTGGTCTTCAAGGGGGTGATGCCGATGGCGATTTCCGTACCCCAGTTGCGCATGGAACCGATGTTGGCAAGTAAGGTGTTATAGGTGAAAGGCGGTACGCTTACGTTGTAAAGGTAAAGCATGTCTGTGGTTCGGGAGTTGTAATAGTTGGCGGAAAGCAGCAGGCGGTTGCCGAAAAGAGCTACGTCGATACCGGTATTAAAGGTATGTTTCACTTCCCATTTCAGGTCGGGATTCGTGTTCCGTAAGTCTCCTAAAGATACGACGGCGGAGTTTCCGACGGGGACTACACCGTTCGGCTTTACAAGGTTCAATGTAGTGTATGAGTCAATCCCGCTCTGATTACCTGCCAAACCGTAGCCAATACGGAATTTCAGATTATCCACCATCGGCAACTGCTTCATAAATTCTTCTTCACTAATCACCCATGCGGCAGATGCGGAGGGGAAGAATCCCCATTTATGGTTCGCTCCGAATTTGGAGGAAGCATCTGTACGGGCGTTCAGCGTCAGTACGTAGCGGTCGGCGTATGTATAGTTGAAACGTCCCATGAAAGATGCCAGACGGGGTTGGTCGTAGTAAGAATTAGTGCCTTCCCACAAGCGGAGTGCGCCTGCCTGAAGATTATTATACCCGAATTTGTCGGTGCTGAAATTGCTTACTGTTGTATAATATCCCGTGTAGGTTTCTTTTTGAAGTTCGGCAAGTGCCAACACGTCAAAGAAATGTTTTTTCCAGTTTTTCTTATAGGTCAGCATCATGTTGCCCAGCAAGGATTCTCGCTTTTTGGTTCCTTTGTAAGCCTGGCCGTTCGCCCAGACGGAGGTGGGGAGGTATTGCGAATTTTCCACGATATTATAGGTATAGGCACCGAAGAGGTTTAGTTTCAGTCCTTCCAGCAGATTGAAAGTCAGACGGGCGTGCGTGCTGATGTGCGAAGTGGCATCATCGTCCTGCACTTCCATCCATGCCAATGGATTGGTGATTTGGCTGGCAGTCGTTATTCCGTCCCAGGAATTGGTGACGGGGTCTTTATGGTTGGGATAGGTGGGGTTGAATGTGGCTGCCGAATAGAACGTTTTCTGATAATCCACCAGATTATGATTCTTCTGAATGGAACCGAACATTCCCAGCTCGCAGTTCAGGAAGCCGTCGAACATTTTCTGATTCATGTTCATATTCGAAGTGAAGTTTTTCATGTCTTCATTCAGAATCACTCCCTGACGATCCATGAAACCAAGAGAAACGCGATAGCTGGACTCACTGGAACCGCCATAAAAGGCGATGTGATGGTTTTGTTGTAGTCCTGTCTGTTCAATCTCTTTCTGAAAATCGGTGTTATTTCCTTTGTCCAGAATGGAAATGCCGCGTTCCGAGGCGACACGGCGGTACTCATCGCCGGACAGCATTTTCAGATTCTTGTAGACGGTGGAAACTCCGAAGCTACCGTTGTAGGCTACCTGTGTTCTGCCGCTCATTCCTTTTTTGGTGGTGACTTCAATCACACCGGAGGCTCCTCGTGAACCGTATTGTGCGGTTTCGGAAGCATCTTTCAAAATGGTGAAGCTCTCAATATCCGTAGGGTAAATGGAGGTGAGCATACTCAAGTCGCCAAATACTCCGTCGACGATTATCAAAGGGTCATTGCCACTGGTCAGTGAGGTGGTTCCCCGCAGGCGTACCGCATCCAAGGCTGCCGGACCGTTTGATCCGCGTTGGATGGTCAAGCCCGGCACACGTCCGCGGATTGCTTCCAAAGGGTTCGTTATCTGGTCTTTATTCATCTGTGTCTCCGTAATCTTCTCTACGGAACCGGAGAGAGTTTTCAAACTTCCGGTGGCATATCCAACAGTTATCAATGAGTCTATGGGCGTGACGGGAATCTTCTGCGCCAAGGTGCTCTCGCACGGAATTACCAGAAGAAGAAGGCTGTAGAAAATGAGTCTAGCGTGTTGTACCATATTCTTAGTTTTTAAGGTAATAATACAAATATAACAAAAAAAGAGGGAATCTGGTTGAGTAGATTCCCTCTTTTATTCATAAATGATATTGACAATGTCTATTTCACGATTATCTCATCCGTAAATATCCAACCTCCGAATTCGCTTCCGGCCTGTGCCTGGTAACGTACGTATCTTCCTTTGGCTTCTCCCTGCCATGAAATATCCGTAAACCGGATAGGGGTTTCTTTGCTCACTTCAAAGTGTTGTTTTTGCAACTCCGTGAAGTTAATCCCATCATCGGAAATGGAAATAATCACTGTCTCCGGCAGGAATACTTCCGCGCCGACCACTTGCATAAAAGCGGCGGTGACGGAATGGATAGGGGTTTCTTTTTCCATATCAATCGTCACATCGAGACGGTTGTCCGAGATAAATCCTTGCCATGAACCATCACCATAAGTCCAGTCACCACGTATGCCGTCTGTCAGAGCTGTGTTGCCCTGTGCGGGATAATGAGGGCTGTAGGGAGAGTTATAGATCACTTTTTTACCGAGCGCCAAATGGCTGACTGGTTGAAGAGATTCGGGACGGCTGCCGATTTCTTTGCTCAAATCGAAAGGATGGTATCCTTTTTTCTGTAAATCGGCCACTGCTGACAGTGCGCGGGTATGGAAATCGGGCCACGACTTACGTTCCGGAGCCGACCAGGCTACTTCCGCCAATGCCAGCATACGGGGATAAATCATATATTCCACGTGTTCGGGAGTAGGGATATATTCCACCCATAGGTTTCCCTGCACGCCGTAGACTAACTTTGCCTGCTCCGCAGTTAAGGAAGCGGGAACAGGATCGTAGGCATATACTTTCTTCAATGGCAGGTAGCCGCCGATAGCTTCCGGCTGGGAGTACGGGGCGTCCTGATAGCTGTCCATATAACAGTATGCACCCGGCGTCATGATGGCATGATGGCCGGAGGTGACGGCAGCGATACCACCCTCTTCTCCACGCCACGACATAACGGTTGCATTGGGCGCAATGCCTCCTTGCAGAATCTCGTCCCATCCCAAGAGACGGCGTCCGTGATTGTTGAGGAACTTTTCGATACGGTGTATCAGATAGCTTTGCAGCTCGTCTACATTGGCCAGATGCTCGTCTTTCATTCTCTTCTGACATTTCGGACAGGTCTTCCAAGCCGATTTACCGGCCTCATCACCTCCTACATGAATGTATTCGGAAGGGAAAAGTTCCATAACTTCCGTCAGTACATTCTCCAGAAAGGTGAAAGTTTCTTCATTGCCGATACAGAAATCGGAGTTCTTGTAAGGTTCTCCCGAACAGGATAGCTGCGGGTAGGCAGCCAGTACTTCTTCCGAATGGGAAGGCATTTCAATCTCCGGAATCACGGTGATATAGTGCTGACGGGCATATTCCAGTATTTCACGAATATCGTTCTGGGTGTAATAGCCGCCGGAAGCTCCGGGTTCATCGTAACGGAGGTATTTACGTCCACCGTTCCACCATTTCTTCCAAGTGGGGTCTGTACGCCAGGCTGCAAAATCGGTCAGTAAAGGGTATTTCTTGATTTCAAGCCGCCAGCCTGCCGCATCGGTCAGATGCAGGTGCAAACGGTTGATTTTGTAATATGCCAATGCATCTATCTGCTTCTTTATAAACTCTTTGGTAGAGAAATGGCGGGATACGTCCAGCATCAGTCCGCGGTAAGCAAAACGCGGGGTGTCTTCTATCTCGACAGAGGCTACGGAATAGCTGCCTGTGCCCGCCGGTTGCATCAGCTGTAACAGGGTTTGCATTCCATAGAATAATCCGGCTCCCGAAGTTGCCCGGATCTCGATTCGTTGAGGGGTGACGGAGAGTGTATAGCTTTCCGGTGATGGCAATTGGGGGGTCTTGGGGGTTATCAATAAGAAAAGCATCTGTTTCCTGTCTTTCATTCTCGCTTCTTTCAATTGAACAGGCAATGCTTTCAGGTAATTCTCCCAGAGTTCCGCTTCTCCACCTTGCAGGTTTGTATAAAGTTTTGTCTTTTCTGACAGTAAAAAAGAGCCCGTCCCCTGCTCCATTTTTAATGGGACAGGTATGACGGACTGTGCCAGAATGGGATGTGCATGGAAGCACATCCCCAATATCCATAAGAAAAGACAAACTTTAGGGTGTTCTTTTCTTATATTCATTAATCAATTTTGATTTCGTCTACAAATAAAAATGCGTTTTTACCTTTTCCTCCATGCCATGCCGGAAGTGATTTCTCCGGTGAAGCAATGACTCTCACGTATTGGGTGGTCACAGGAGCAAAGGTTAGTTTATGCTCAACGATTCCGTCTTTGTCTGTCTCTTTCATCTCCGGATATTCTTCGGAAGCAATCTTTTTGAAGGTCTTGCCATCATCTGAAGTTTCTACGGACAGGTTTCTGGCATCAAATACCCAGTCTCCTTTTGCTACATTGGTAGAGATTGCCACGCTTGAGATTTCAGTAGGTTGCTGGAGGTCGATAGTCATATCCATGTCGTTTCCGTTGAAAGCGATCCAACGGCCTGACTTGTAGCTGCTATTTCCTTTCAGACCATCTATCAAAGTGGAAGCTCCTTTGAACAGGTATTGTTCATTGATAGGCTGATTGGCTACAATCGGCTTCATGCTGGATTTGCTGAAATCAATCTTCTCTGTCACTGTCTTGCTTTCGCCGTTGGGACGAATGGCTTTGGCGGACAGGGTTACATTTTCCTTGATTTTCAATACTCCTTCGTAAACAGGGGAAGCGGCAGTAGGTTCTGTGCCGTCTAATGTATAGTAAACAGGGGCACCGTCGATGGTAGACAGGGTAACGTCCATTGTTCCTTCTGCCGGATTCGGGTCAAACTCGGCTTGTACGTCAAATACGTGTTTAGCGTAATTGTATCCTTCTGCATCGTACCACTTAATCAGTTGTGGAAGACGGGACAGGAAGTTGGCATAGTTTTTCTTTTCGGGGCTGGACCACTGAATTTCACACAAAGCAGCCCAACGAGGCAATACCATGTATTGTGCATGCGGGAAGGTAGCGATGTATTCTGTCCAGAGGTTGGCTTGCACTCCCTTGATGTATTTCTGTTCTTCCGGAGTAAGAGAAGCCGGCATCGGCTCGTAGCTATACACTCTCTCCATCGGCAGATAACCACCGATACCGAACGGTTCGTTTTCGATGTCTTTAGCTTGGTAGTAGTCGAAATACAGGTAGGTGTTCGGTGTCATGATGACATCGTGTTTCTGCTTCGCAGCTTCGATACCACCTTTCTCACCACGCCATGACATCACGGTAGCATTCGGAGCAAGTCCGCCTTCGAGGATTTCATCCCAACCGATGATCTGACGTCCGTGGTCGTTCAAGAATTTCTCAATATGGTTGATGACAAAGCTCTGCAAACGTTCTTCTTTACTGTGGTTCTGGTCAGATTTCAGCCCCAATGCTTTGATACGTGCCTGGCATTTCGGACATTTTTCCCATCTCACCTTCGGACATTCGTCGCCACCTACATGGATGTATTCCGACGGGAAGATTTCAATCAGTTCACCAAATACATCTTCAAGGAATTTCAAGACTTGGTCGTTTCCGGCACAAAGCACATCTTCGGATACACCCCATTGTCTCCATACTTCGTACGGGCCACCGGTACAACCCAGTTCAGGATAAGCGGCAAGGGCAGCTTGCATGTGTCCCGGAAGGTCGATTTCGGGAATAACTGTAATATAACGTTCGGCAGCATACGCCACTATTTCTTTCGCCTGTTCCTGTGTATAGAAACCACCATAAGGCTTACCGTCATATTCGCCGGAGTTACGTCCGATAACTGTTTCTGTTCTCTTGGAACCGATTTCTGTCAGTTTCGGATATTTCTTGATCTCCAAACGCCAGCCCTGGTCTTCCGTAATATGCCAATGGAAACGATTCATATTGTGCAAAGCCATCATATCGATATAAGTCTTTACTTCATCTACTGTAAAGAAATGACGGCTGGTATCGAAATGCGCGCCACGATAGCCAAAGCGGGGAGCGTCATTGATTTCTACGGCTGGCATGGCAATATCCGTACCGACAGCCACAGGCAATGATTTGCGTAGGGACTGGATGCCATAGAATACGCCGGCTTCCGTAGGACCGGTAATCGTGATTCCATCACCGGTAACTTTCATCTGGTAGGATTCCGGATTTTCGTTCTCCGTGCCTAATGCCAGTACGATTGCGTTTTTACCTTCTGTTCCGGCTTCAATGGCGAAATCCTTTCCGGTAGCCGTTTTCAGATAGTCTGCCAGGAATTTTGCGTTGCGTTGCATCTTCTCGTTTCCTTCCGGATAGAGAATTTTCACACTGCTCTTGAGGATGAAGGGACTTCCTTGAGCGGTTACAATTTCTTGTGGCATGGGGATGATCTGGTAGTTGGCTTCCTGTTGCGCCGATTGGCAAGAGGCAAAAAGTCCTGCTAGTGCCAGACATCCGGTTAATTTTAAGAGTTGCTTCATAAACTAAAAAATTAGGTGTTAAGTTATTAATAGATTAATTATAAGTTTCACGAATATGTTTGATTGTCAAAGGCAGTTCCTCTCCTTTCTTTATTTGGGGAGAAGTGATAACGACCGTTTTACGTTCTCCGGGAAGAAGGTCGAAAAAGTTGTCGCTGAAACGGGCTCCCTGCAAAGGAATTTCAATAAAGACATCTTTTGCAAGAGCGGGAGAAAACAATGTCAGTTCACACATGCCGTCTTTCTGTTTTATCTTGCAGGAAACGGTTGTTTCAGGCAGAAGCAGGTCTTTTGTTTTTCTAAAGAAGTATACGGTTTCGGCAAGGGTGTTTCCTGCCTTGTCTTTCAGGGTCAGTTGCATGAAACAGCGTTGCTGTTCTTCCGGTGATAGCCAGGTGTCGGGTTTTATACGGTACACGCATTGGGAAGTGTTAGCCGGAACTGTCAATGTGTTGAGTCGTATCGGCTTGCCTTGTTTCTTTCCGTCAAAGTCTGTTACTTTCATTTCCAACATCAGGTGGTCTTTGGTGTCCGGACAGTCGGAAATCAGGTAGATATTGAGGCTGTCGTTCTGCTGGATAGGATTGATGAGGATTGGAGCAAAGGCTCGTTTGGCTTGGTAATGCAGGGCTTTCCAGTTACCGTAATAGTCGATGCTCGACCAGGATACTACCGGCCAGCTGTCATTCAGTTGCCAATACAGGGTACCCATACAGTAAGGACGGTTCCGACGGTGTGCTTCCAGTCCGTGACGCATTCCTTGCCCTTGCAGCACTAGTCCGACATAGACAAAGTCTTTAAATTTTTCGGGGATGATATAGTCGCGCTCCATGTAGGTACAAATCAGGGCGTTGCCGATGCTGCTTTTCTGATGAGCATTCATCACTTCCGATTCTATCTGATAATCTTCCGGAGCGGCGAAAGTGGAGATGGTCTTCATTTCCGGGAAGGACTGAAAACCGAATTCGCTCATGAAACGGGGCAGGTCTGTATCGAGTGACTCGAATGTTTTTTGACCATACCAGACTTCCCAGTTATGGCTGTCTCCTATTCCCCAGGATTCAGGACGCCCCCAGTTGGCAAAATACGGGGAGCTGTGTATGTAGAAACGGTCGGCATCCAGTTCTTTAACCTTGGCTGGAAGGAGCTGATGGAACAGTTTGTCGTAGCCTCGAAACATTTCCTGATAGATTTCGGGCGGGAAGTTCTTGTCGAATCCCCAATATTTTAAGGCTTCCAGTATTTCGTTATTACCGCACCACATCGCCAGGGAAGCATGATTGCGAAGGCGACGGATGTTATAGCAGGCTTCCGCCTCTACCCTTTTCAGGAAGGTGGGGTCGGACGGATAGGGAGTGCAGGCAAACATGAAGTCTTGCCACACCAGTATTCCGTTTTCATCTGCCAGGTCATAGAAACGGTCATCTTCGTACGTTCCACCTCCCCATACACGAATGACATTCATGTTCGCTTCGCGGATGTCGCGGAATAAGGTTTGGTAGCGTTCGGTAGTGACGTTAGTCAAGAGTGCATCCTGGGGGATGTAATTGGCTCCTTTGGCAAACATAGGTACACCGTTTACTTCAAAATAGAAGGATTCTCCGTCTTTATCTTTTTCATTAACGAGGCGAACGGTACGCAGTCCTATCCGGTGCGATTGCTCGGCTACGACTTTATCTTCTACTATGATTTGGGCGGAGAAATCATACAGGGCGGGCTTTCCCCATCCATTCGGCATCCAACGTACGGGGGATGCCACTTCGGAAGGTATGGAAACATGATTGATTCCGGGCTGTAAGGTGATTGCCTGGCTGATGCTTTTTTCTGCACTTCCTTCGAATGAGGTATTGATTCTCACCTCTGCCTGAAGTGGCCGGGGGAGTATGTTGTTTATTTCTAATTCATTAGACAGGTTTGCGAGCTGGTCGGTCAGTGCGAGTTGCTTTATGTGGTAGTCACTGATAGAAGCTGCGTCATAAAAACGGATGGTCACCGGACGCCAGATACCGCTGGTCACCATGCGGATTCCCCAGTCCCAGCCATAGCTGTAAGGGGCTTTACGGGAGAATATGCTTAAATGTTTGTCGTGATGGTCGTTGTCTGCCGGATAGTTGAATCCGTTCGAGTTATATTGAGGCAGTGTCTGCCGGATGGGGGAATGAAAATAGATGTGAAGAAGGTTTTCTCCGATACGGAGTTGGGACTTGACGGGTATGGTATAACCGACAAACATGTTATCGGCTTTCAGCAACAGTGCTCCATTGAGGTATACATCGGCGTATGTGTCAAGGCCTTCAAAAACCAATTGGGCGTCATCCCGTTTCAGTTGTTCGGGGGTAACTATAAAAGCAGTCCGGTATTCCCAGTCTTCATTTTCCACCCACTGAATCTTTTGTTCATTGATGCCATAAAAAGGATCGGGAAGTTGTTTATGGTTAATAAGATCCTGATGAACGGTGCCCGGAACCTGTGCCGGTCGCCACAGCTCTGTCCCTGCCTGGGAAAACTCCCAGCCTGTATTTAGAACGACAACTTCGGAATTGTCATTGCTCTGTGCATATGCCATACTGCAACAGCATAGTAGTTCACATGCTATTTGAGCCTTTTTTCCGATCAAATTAATCATCATAGTGGGGGCATTAGATATTAACGGATTCAAAGATATTATTTTTTCAGCAAATTTCACTGATAATTTAACAAAATAATGCAGACTAACATAGCACTTTGGGGGAAATGCTGCAGAAGCTCCCATCTTACAACCTTTATCGGGCTTTGGAAAGTAGTTCATTCATTGAAGTTGAATGTTCTGAACCTACGATTGCGGAGCCTCTGCTTTAAAAGTGGAGGCGGGCAATTCATCCTTGTTCACCAGATTGGCCCGGGTGAAAGGTTGCCAACCATAACGAACATACCGCGGATGTTTCACTTTCTCACTATACACTTTCAGTCGTCCTGCTTCCACCTCGGCAACTGCCGGATAATAGATTCCGTCTGTTTCGGCCACTTCGAAAGTCCGCAACGGCAACCCATCTGCACTCGTTAGTCCATCTCCATAATCAAAAGTAATGTATACTACCTCTCCGGAAAAATCTGCCTGATGGAATAAGGGACCGGAAGAAGTGACGTGAGATTTATCATAAGTTTTACTTAATGCCCAACGGGCTAAACGTTCGCCTATCGGTCTTTTATTTCTGGGATGCACGTCTAATGAATCTCCCCAATCGCTCGACACAGCCATGCCCGTATAAGGAATTTCATTCATCATCCTACGCTGGCTGTCGCGGAAACAAGGCCATGACGGACGATCTATGCTCGATAACTGCACGTAATAGAACGGCATCGCCACATCTCCCCAGTTCTGACGCCAGCTATCGACGAGTAATTTGAACAGTTTCTCATGGGCTTCATAGTTATGTGTATTCGATTCGCCTTGATACCAGATCACTCCTTTGATCGGATATTGTTCTAATGAACGTATTCCTGCTTCATACAGATAGCAAGGTTCGTAAGGATGACGTTGCAGGTTGTCCTCTGACTTTTTTATATTCAGACTTGCCCGTTCCCGTACCCAGTCCTGAATAAAATCATTCTTTCTCCAATTGCACAGGATGGCCGGGAAGTTATGTTCTAATGTATTCCGATCTATCCAGGCTTCCGTTGGCGAGCCGCCAATGGCATTACAGATCAATCCCACCGGAACTTGCAGACTGTCCTGCAACATTTTTCCGAAAGCATAGGCTACAGCAGAAAAAGAAGCTGCCGTTTTCGAAGTAGAGGCTGTCCACTTGGTGTCTTTATAATACTGAAGATGATTCAGGGAATCGAGAACAGAGCTATCCCACTCGACTGCATTCGTAGCCCAACGACATTTCATATCAAACAAACGGATGTTGTCATTATTCGCCGCTGCCATGTCTTCCTTGGCGGTAGAAGAAGCTCTCAACATAAATTCCATATTTGATTGCCCGGAACACAGCCAGACCTCACCTGCCAATACATTATTATATTGAAGTTTTTGTTTCGCGGTAGCAACTGTCAATGTATAAGGACCTCCAGCTTTCAGAGGTTGCAGGCGGATACTCCATTGTCCGTTAGAAAGGAGGTTCGTCGTATATCGTTGGCTGGCTATACTGACTGTCACTTTATCTCCCGCATTGGCAACTCCATGAATCGTCAACGGACAGCCATGTTGCAAAACCATATTATCCGTATAAAGCTGGGACAATCGTAATCCGCCCAAGATACGCTTCTGTACAGATTGTGCAGATAAGGCTGCACAGCATATCAAACAAAACGACAATATGAATATCTTTTTCATTTCTTCGTTATATAAGATTTCATTATTTCTACTCACTTCAGAGATCCTTAACCTCAATTATATTCTCCGCGTTTTCGGGGCTTACTGTATCTTTCTCTCCGGCGAATAAACCAGTCCTTTTACTGCATCCTCACCATCAAGCGTTACAAAGACGGTAGTAAACATCCATTTAACCAAACGCACTTCTTCCATCTTAAATTTGCCGACTGGCAATTTTAGAAGTACTTTATTCCATCCTTTATTCAAAGATACTTTCAATGGAGGCCGGGCCACACAGTTCTCGTTTCCCAATGCGATTTCTGCACTTTTCACCCGATGGGTGGCAGACCATACCGGAGGCAGAATCTCCTGGTCGTTAATCCAGATGCGGCTCTCTTTATAATCCCATTTTCCGGGCAATGGAGGTAAATCGTTTTCCGAACGTCCGTAGTTCTGAAATTCAGCCCACAAGCCTACTTCCTGATCTTTCGGGGAGTAAACGTATGTATATGCATAGGCCGTGTGATTCTCCTGCGGGTCTTCATAAAACGTTGGAATTATTTTTCCCCAGACGTGACGAAGATAGATGCCGGCACCAATAGCAGAACTCACTTTATATTCTTTTCCCTCATATAAGTAGCTATCTTTCAGTTCCTGTTCGGGAGGAAACACTTTTGTCAGATCACCTTCATTCGGAAATGCTTCTGTAATGTTCCATTTTACATTGGTCTGTTTCACATAAGCAAAAGGATATCCTTTAAACGTATGTTCTTTATGCCAAAGCATTCTCTTTTCGAAATCGGCAAAAGCCTTAAATTCAGGTTGTTCTTCCGAACGAAGAATGGTTCCATTCTTATCAAAATATTCTGTTCCGCCTCCACGCCAGGCGCGCTCTGCGAGGGCAAGCACATTCGGATAGAAATTATTTTCAAGGATTATGTTACGTTCAGGAGCTACCAGACGGTCATTCCATACAGCTACTATGGCCCCTGCCATATCATCACTTCCCTGTTCCTTATTATATATGCGACTGTTATAAAGACCGATAATATCGCCAAAAGTATCAAAGTGGTTTAAATAATGAAATCTCGAATCAATGACAGGAATACCCTCCTGCGCCTTACCGCGATAACTCCACAAATGAGTCATATCTATTTCTCCCGGTTGGTAATGCCATCCGGGATTCCATGAGATTACTTTTTTCCCGTTAGCACGCACGTGTGCAATCATTTCGGGCACAAACTTCGGATTGGTAAATTTGACTTCATCCGTACCAATATGAATATAAGGTACGTCAAAGGTTTCGCAGACTTCATCCATCAGGAGTTTCAGTATTTTCATTCCCTCGGGACTTTGCATATCATGACGAAATGCACGGATAAAAGCTGCACTATGTCCCGGCATATCGAACTCCGGTATGAGAGTCATATTATGAGCTTTACAATATGCCACTAGTTCTTTTGCTTCTTCTTGTGTATAGAATTTGCCGGGCATCCGGGTGGTGTTGACGCTGTCATTCAGCACGGGGAATATCTTGCTTTCCAATCGCCATGACTGGTTCTCTGTCAAGTGCCAATGGAATACATTTATCTTATAACGAGCAAGAATGGCTATTTCACGTTTCAACTCTTCCATCGAAATATAGGTTCTTCCTACATCGTGCATGAATCCCCTGACCCGAAAAGCCGGCCAGTCGAGAATTTCACAACCTGCAAAAACTGTCTTTTTACCTTTCACATTCTGGAGTTGGGCCAAAGTTTGCATCGCCCAGTATACGCCTCGTTCGCTGACTGCTTCTACCTGAATTTTATGGGCTGATACTTTCAACTGATAGGCCTCATCCTGATTTACAGGCACTCCATATAAAGCCGGGACAAAACTTACCTCAATAATAGAAGAAGCATTGTCAGTCGTTACTCCTCCCCTTTCAAGAATAAAGTTTTCCCATTCCTGTTTGAGTGCAGGAGTAGAAAGCCGGACTTTTCCCAATGTAAAGTCGGATTTCAGAGAAGAATATCGTTGCGGTTCGGGAAGCAGATGAGCGCCATCTGCCAGAACCGTAGAAGTTGTGTTAAAGCTAATAAGAAAAAGGAATAAAAAAATGATTCTGTTTCTCATTGCATCTCTATAATTTAAAATTGGGGGGATGGAGAGTATTTATTTCACAATATCTTTTAGTTTGATAGACTGAAAAGTCATGTGTGCCACACTGCTCTCATATAGAATACCGATTGTCTCTTTATCAATCATCGTCAGGCAACTATATCCCCATCCTTCTGCTTCGTCGAGCATGATTTGATGTTCGGGCAACCAGGTAAGTCCTTTATCCAGACTTGCTTTTATTGTTATATGATTGCGCCCTTTAGTTGTATCCGGATTTGAAAACAGCAGGAGGTCTTTATTCAAAACGTTGTCCTTGGCATCGACATGAATCAGACTGGCCATACATACCGGTTCCTGAAGTGCCTTACGTGAAGACGGATGTTCTGTCCAGGTTTTTCCCAAATCTTTGGTTAGGGCGACAGCACGGCTTCCTCCTCTATTATCACGCATATTCAGCATTAATACTCCCGGTTCTATTTCAGCAACTTGTGCTTCCGTTGTATTAGTCCGTGCCAGATGATGCATTTTCCATGTTTTTCCCCGGTCTTTACTATACATGATTCCTGCATTCGGGATACGGGTAGAGTCGATAAACTGTGTTGGAAATACTAATGTACCGTCGCTCATCGTTATTCCTCGTCCTGGACCTTGAAGCAGAAAATACCAGGAGGGATCTTTTACCTGTTCTGTTATATTGATCGGTTTCGACCAGGTTTTACCATCGTCTGTGCTCTTTGCCAATACCAGCTGTGCGGTATGGTTTATATCCATTCCCGGATGGGAGCTCCACCAGGCACGTTGATTACCCATACCATGGGTCCATGCGGCAACCACCCAGACGGTATTCGTTTGGGTATCTACCAAAATAGAGGGATCTCCTACCCCATTCTGTGCTTTAGGCAAACCGCCATACTCACCAAATGAAAGCGGAAGACGCATTTTCTCCCAGCTCTTCCCTCCGTCAGTGCTACGACTCAAACCCACATCTACATATTCCTGTAAATCGGCACTACTATTATATCGGACATCGTACACTCCCAATAATGTTCCTTTATTGGTTGTCACTAATCCGGGAATACGGAAGGAAGCAGATCCATCATTACCGGCATGACGAACTCCGACTGCCATCCGGTGAGTAATATTCTTCGGAGAAATAAATTTACAATAGAGTTCTTTTCCATCCACTCTTACAGCACGTAAATCAGAGACTACTTTAGTATGCAAAGAGGCATCTGTTTTCATCTGCAAACTGATCCAAAAAAAGTTGACACCTGGAAATAATTTGTAATTACCTCTTAATACAACTTTTTCCGATGGTCCGACCTCTGCACATTTTATGGAATAGGAAGGATTAGCCGCCAATGTTACACCTGGTCGATGGCTAGATATATACTCTACAGGGGCAAAGCGATTTTTGTTTTGATCTTGTAAGGCCTCTGTTCCTCCATAATAGAGTTTGATTGCCTGAACATCCGCTAAATTGGTACTTTTACTGAAATTTAAAACTACTTCATCGAGCATCTTGCTTTCCTTTGCATCCAACCGGATATAGAACAGAACATTGTCCTGCCGCTCTATCAAAACCGGGATTTGTGTTTCATGGATAAGCACTGTGTCTGAAGCTTTTACGTCAAAAGAATAGCCTAATAAGATAAGGAAAAGTAAATAAAAAATTCTTCTCATAATGGGGGTATTAGTTAGTTTAACGCGATAAAGATAAAACTTTTCTACCATAATACAGCTATGCAAACAGTTAACTTTCATTTTACCAAGTTCTGGTAGGACTAGTCAACACCTTGACCACTGTTCTGGCTCTTGTTATCATTGATAAGGTAGGCCGCAAGAAGCTGGTTTATTACGGAGTTTCGGGAATGGTTGTTTCTCTGATTCTCATCGGCCTGTACTTCCTCTTCGGAGATTCCCTGGGAGTATCCAGCCTCTTCCTGCTTATTTTCTTCCTGTTTTATGTATTCTGTTGTGCCGTGTCTATCTGCGCTGTGGTGTTCGTGCTCCTCTCGGAGATGTATCCCACCAAGGTTCGCGGACTGGCCATGTCGATAGCAGGATTCGCTCTCTGGATCGGAACGTACCTGATCGGACAGTTGACCCCCTGGATGCTCCAGAACCTTACCCCCGCCGGAACATTCTTCCTGTTCGCCCTCATGTGCGTGCCGTATATGCTGATTGTCTGGAAACTCGTGCCGGAGACTACCGGGAAGTCACTGGAGGAGATTGAAAGATATTGGACCCGTTCGGAATAAATATAAAACAGACCTTAATAACAATAAACTAACATCTTATAAATATGGATAGTAAGAACAACATTGGTCATTCAGCGGACATTTCTTTCACTGCTGAATTGCCCATACCAATCTATAATGGAAATAATAGTATGGATTTCGAGAAACTGGCAAGTCTGTACAAGAATGAACTTCTGGACAGTGTCCTCCCTTTCTGGCTTGAACACTCCCAAGACCACGAGTATGGTGGTTACTTCACCTGCCTGGACCGTGAAGGAAAAGTGTTCGATACGGATAAGTTCATCTGGCTGCAATGTCGTGAAGTGTGGATGTTCTCCATGCTTTACAATAAAGTGGAAAAACGCAAGGAATGGCTGGATTGTGCCGTTCAAGGTGGTGAATTTCTAAAAAAATACGGACATGATGGTAACTATAACTGGTATTTTTCCCTTGATCGTTCGGGTAGACCATTGGTAGAACCGTATAATATATTCTCGTATACATTCGCCACCATGGCTTTCGGACAGTTAAGCCTTGCAACCGGTAATCAGGAATATGCTGACATTGCCAAGAAAACTTTCGACATTATCCTTTCCAAAGTAGATAATCCGAAAGGGAAATGGAATAAGCTTCATCCGGGTACCCGTAATCTGAAGAACTTTGCCTTGCCAATGATCCTCTGTAACCTGGCACTGGAGATAGAGCATTTATTGGATGAAACGTATCTGCGGGAAACAATGGATACTTGTATCCATGAAGTGATGGAAGTTTTCTATCGTCCCGAACTCGGAGGTATCATTGTTGAAAACGTGGACATAGACGGTAATCTGGTCGATTGTTTTGAAGGCCGTCAGGTAACTCCGGGGCATGCCATTGAAGCTATGTGGTTTATTATGGATCTGGGCAAGCGTCTGAATCGTCCTGAATTGATAGAGAAAGCCAAAGAGACTACTCTCACGATGCTTAATTATGGCTGGGACAAGCAATATGGGGGTATCTACTATTTTATGGATCGTAACGGTTGTCCTCCCCAACAACTGGAATGGGATCAGAAGCTCTGGTGGGTGCATATCGAGACACCTATTTCTTTGCTGAAAGGCTATCAACTGACCGGAGATAAACGGTGTCTGGAATGGTTTGAAAAGGTACACGACTACACTTGGGAGCATTTCAAGGATAAAGAATATCCTGAATGGTATGGCTACTTGAACCGAAGAGGAGAAGTATTGCTACCACTCAAAGGTGGAAAATGGAAGGGATGTTTCCATGTACCAAGAGGGCTGTATCAGTGCTGGAAAACATTAGAAGATTTGATGAATTATAAATAACTATCTTGTTTTATTAACATTAATATTTAATATGGAGAAACAAATCACATGGAGTATAAGGTTTATAGCCTTATTCATCTGTTCGCTTTCTTTCTTAAACGTTCATGCTCAAAAAAACACGAACGTGAAAGGGACAGTGTATGACTCAAACAATGAGCCGCTTGTCGGTGCTACTGTTAGTGTAAAAGGGAATTCGTCCAACGGTACTATTACCAATATTGACGGACAGTTTAGCCTAAATGTTCAGGATTTAAAATCGACTTTAGTAGTTTCCTTTGTCGGGTACCAGACTCAAGAGGTTGCTTTACATGGTCGTTCAGAAATTACTATTAGACTTCAAGAAGATGCACAAGCATTGGATGAAGTTGTAGTGGTGGGGTATGGAACTCAAAAAAAGAAATTCTTAATAGGTTCCGTTTCTCAAGTAGGCTCTAAAGAGTTGATGATGGCTCCTCAAGCTAACCTTTCTAATATGATGACAGGCAAGTTACCCGGGGTAACGAGTGTTCAACGTTCCGGTCTTCCCGGAAACGACCAGACATCTATCAACATCCGTGGTTTAGGTACTTTTTTAGATTCTAGTCCTCTGATATTAGTGGATGGTGTTGAACGTATGTTGAATACTGTAAATCCTAATGATGTAGAAAACATATCTATTTTGAAAGATGCAGCTACAGCATCCGTTTATGGTTTGGCAGCGGCAAATGGAGTAATCCTGGTAACAACCAAGAAAGGTACTGAAGGTAAAGTAACTCTTTCGTATGACGGTTCTGTTACTTTCCAGAAAAACACAGCCATGCCTGAAATGCTAAATGGCCCTGACTATATTTATTGGTATAATAAGGCTAGTGAACTTGATGGTAATGGGCCATATTATGGAGCTGATATTCAGACGAAAGTGGCTAACAATTATGATCCGGAAGGTAAATATGGAAATACAAACTGGACGAAAGAAGTTTTTAAGGATTATGGCTTCACACATCAACATAATATTTCAGCTTCCGGTGGTAACAAGAATATCCGTTTCTTCACCAGTATAGGTATGTTGGATCAATCCGGTATCATCGAAAATGTGAATTATGATCGTTACAATGTCCGTTCTAACGTAGAAGGTAATATTACCAAAGATTTAACGTTCGAACTTAATATTTCTGGCTTTTATGAAGAAAAGAACTGGCCCGGAATTAGTACAAGCGCACAGGCTGAACAAAACCCCATTCAGCAGGCTGTTTATTCAGCCCCTATTATTCCTATTTATTATCAAGGAGAATATACAGCTTGGATTGGTCCTGGTAGTTCCACCACACAGAGTCCACTCGCTACCTTAAGGAATAGCGGATTTCAGAAAAACCAAAGACATGAGTTTGATGGTACAATGAAAATTAGTTATGCCTTTCCTTGGGTAAAAGGGTTGAAAGCTTCTCTCGGTTTAGTTTATGATACTAGTTATTCGGAAGATAATGGTTTCTTGGTAGGATACAATGTTAATGCTTATAGTGCAGATTCTAAATCATATAATTTAATGCGTGCTTCTTCTACAAGCGAGAAAGGTAATTACACTAAATCTGCATCTTCTTTCAGAAGATTTATGGTCCGCCCGAGTGTGGAGTATGCTAATACCTTTGGCAAGCATGCAGTTTCAGCCCTATTCTTATATGAACAGACACAACTGAAAGGCTCTACAATGACAGGAAAGATGGGCGGCTATAATTTTAATGATCCGGTTGATCTTTCATTAGGTACTGAATTTATATCCAATCCTACAGGTAGTCACAGCGATAAAGCTACCATTGGTTATGTAGGACGTTTCAATTATATTTTCGATAAAAGATATCTTGCAGAATTTGCTTTCCGTGTAGATGGATCCTATAAATTCGCAAAAGATAAAAGATGGGGATTCTTCCCTTCTGTATCTTTGGGATGGGTAATCTCTGAAGAAAACTTCATAAAAAACAATTTCTCTTCTATCAACCTGTTAAAGTTGCGTGCTTCTGTCGGTGAATTGGGTAGTGATAATACAGATGCTTTTTTGCATAGAAGTATTTTTAAGGTAGAGAAGAATGCATATATATTCGGAGGAGTTCCTTATGCAGGATTAGGTGCATCCAACTCTATTACTTCCAGCTTAACCTGGTCTACTACCCGCAGTTACAATATTGGTGCTGACCTGACAATGTGGAATGGATTATTGGGAGTAGAATTCGATTTATTTTATAAGCTGACAAAAGATATACAAGAAAGCCGGAGTGGTGGTTTCCCTCCTTCATTAGGTGGAAATTATGCTCAAAAAGGAAATACGGGTAAGATCGACAATCGCGGTTTTGAATTGGTATTGAAGCACCAAAACCACGTTAATGATTTTTATTATAGTATAACCGGTAGTGTAGCGTGGGCTAGAAATAAAGTTCTGTCGCGGATTGAAAGTGAAAGTACTCCTTGGTACCGGACAAACATAGGTGAACCTTTAGGACAAATTTATGGCTATAAAGCTATAGGCTTATATCAAACACAAGAGCAATTGGATAACCGTCCTTTTGTTGGTAATGGAGTTCAACGTTTAGGTGATATCATGTATGAGGATATCAATGGAGATGGTAAAATTACACAGGATGGGGATAAAGTTAAAATCGGCCACAGCACTTTGCCAGAGTTAAACTACTCTCTGTCTATGGACTTCAACTGGAAAGGGTTCAATTTGAGTGCATTATGGCAAGGAGCTGCTATTGTTAGTTATACGTTGAATGGTACTTATAATCATGGTTCAATGGACAATACGGTCTATACACGACCATTCTACTCGGGAGGAAATGCTCCTTATTATCTGGTAGAAGATTCATGGACACCGGAAAATACTAGCGCCCGTTATCCCAGATTAAGTGCCATTCATAACGGAAATAATGCATATACCTCTTCTTGGTGGTTGGTAAATGGTAATTTCCTGCGTTTGAAGAATTTACAGTTTGGTTACACAATTCCTAAAAAAATACTTGCGAAAGCCAATATTGGACTATCTAACGTTCGTGTATATGTAGCAGGCACCAATCTGTTTACTTTCACAGAATTTAAATATTGCGACCCTGAAATGGCTATTATAAATAATGGTTATTATCCCCAACAAAAGAATTATAGTGTTGGATTAAATATCACATTCTAATTAAATCAATAATTATGAAAATAAAAAGATTATATCTATTAGGGATAGGGCTGATGTTTACGTCACAGTTTCTAACCTCGTGCCATGATTTGTTGGAGAAAGATCCCACAGACTCATATTCAGAAACAGTAGCCTGGAGCTCGGAATCTTCTTTAGATATGTATGTGACTTACTTATATAAGCCTCTCAATGGCTTATCCAACTTTTCTTCTTTATCCTTAACCGATGGATATACAGATTTAGTTAAGTATGGAAATGGAGTTCCACAAACATGGAGTGCTCATAACAAGATTCTATTGCAGCAAAACACAATAACATCAGATAATAATCCGATGTCATCGTGGGGACTTTATACTGACATATTTAGAGAAAATGTATTTTTGCGTGATGCTGGTATCTATGGAAGTAAGTTTAGTGAAGATTTTCTCAATACTCGTATTGCTGAAATTCGTTTTATTCGCGCTGTGAATTATGCACGTATGATTAGAATTTTCGGAGGAGTTATTCTTCGTGACGAAACAAATGGAGTTGATTCAGAAGGGGAAAAAGCAAAAGCAAGAGCAACTGAAGCCGAATCATGGGATTTTGTTCTAAAGGATTTGGAATTCGCAGCCAAACACCTTCCGAAAGAATGGGACAGCAAATGGGATGGGCGTTTGACTAAAGGAGCAGCGTATGCCTATATGTGTCGTACAGCACTCTTTGCGAAACGTTGGGATATTGCTATTACCGCTGCTGATGAGATTAAAAAGCTCAATAAGTATGACTTAATGGATGAATATAAAGATGTATTTAAAGTGGCAGGTAATAAAGAAATTATTTTCTCCATAGCATACAAAATTCCAGATATGCCCCATTATTTCGATCGCTATTTTGCTCCTGACGGTAAACAAGGGATAAGAAGAGCTGTCCCGACAAGTGAACTGGTTGATTCTTATGATATGGCTGACGGAACTCCTTTCTCGTGGAGCGGCTCCATGGCCAAAGATCCTTATGTAGGTCGTGAACCTCGTTTCTATGCATCCATTATATATAATGGGGCTACTTGGAAAGAAAAGACTATTTATACCTATGTAGACGCAGAAAACGGTTTTGCTGCTTACAGAGATAACATGAATCCGGGAGAAAAACAAACTGTTACCGGATATTTCATCAGAAAATATCTACAAGAAAACAATACCGAATTTGATGATAAGGGAAGCGATCAGTTTTGGATTGAAATGCGTTATGCGGAGGTTTTGTTAAATCTGGCTGAAGCTCTGGCAGAACAGGATTATGCTAAAAATCAGGATGATGCCCTGGAAGCTCTCAATGAAGTAAGAAGACGTGTTGACCTACCGGACCGTACAACACAGGAAGCACCGGATAAAGACTCATTTATGAAACTATTACGTAAGGAACGTATTTGTGAATTGGCCTTTGAAGGATTCCGTTATTGGGATTTACGCAGATGGCGTTTGGCTGGCGAAGTTATTGATGGAAAACAGGCACATGGAACAAAAATAACCAAAAAAGATGATAGTTCTTATACTTATGAACAAGTGTCATGTGACGACAATATAAACCGCTTCTTTCCAGAACGCTATTACTTGTTACCTATTCCTGTAGATGAATTACAGAATAATCCGTTATGTGAGAATAATGCTCCTTGGTAATATTAAAAGATTATTATAGTTATGAAAAATTTCAAAGTAATTACATACATCATATTAATGATAGCATTTAGCTTTTCCTTTTCTTCTTGTGAAAAGCATGATGATATCCATTATCATTCTGATTGTGATATCATATCCATTATGGTTCGTGCTAATTCTCCGGAAGATGGTACTACTTATGATGGGGTCATATCAGAGAATGGAAATATAACTTTCGAACTTCCGGCAAAAGTGAAATTGAGCGAATTATATGTAACAGCCAATTTGCCTGTAGCAGCATTTGCTTATCCTTCATTGACTGGTGCTAAAGATTTATCTACTCCATTTAAACTAACTATTGTAGCAGGTGATGGAACGCAAAAGGAGTATACTTTGATTGCTAAACACCTAAATAACTAAAAAAGTAGATGTTATGAAAATAAAATATCATAATTGGCTTCAAGTTGCTGTCATGGCAACAATGGTTGCATTTTCCGCATGCTCGGATGATCCAACATTATACTCTGACACTGATATAACCGGATTCAAAGTTAGATTGGGCGAGGGTAATTATAAACAGGGTACCGTTAAGGATGGTAACATTATTGAATTTAAAATTACTCCGGACTTAGATTTGAGCAAACTCAATGGAGTTACTTGTTCTTTCTTTATCTCTCCATATGCAACAGTTACACCTACCCCCGATGTACCTCAAGATTTTTCAAAAGATGTACATTACACAGTGAAGGCGCAAAATGGCACAACCACTGACTGGACCGTAAAATGGACTTATGGCGGAAAAGTAAATGATGGAGAAGGTTTTGAATATTTTTTCAAAAAATGGGAAATTAGTGTACCCACTCCATCTAATAAAAACAAAGATGGTTTCGGTGCAGTGTTTGGTAATTATATAATAGATACCCAATTTAATTTCTATGATAAATATACAGGGCAGAAAGTAGATAAGACTTTGAATGTGACAGGAATAGACGCTTCTTTGTGCCAGTTAGTCAATGATGACGCTGGTAATTTGATCGGTGTAGTAAAAAATGTAGGGTTATACAGATGGACTACTGTTGAGGGAGCTCCACAAAAGGTTGCTAATGTAACTCCCGGAGCAAATAAAGTTTCTGCAATCGGTGATATTGACAAAGTGGGATATGTTTATGATTCTAAACCTGATGGTGTAGGTACACATGCAGTTTACAAATTTGAGAATGGTACATATACAGGCACTTCAACCTTGGTTACTGGTCGTCCCAGTAATGATAGTAACTGGCGACAGATTGTGGCTGTACTCGGCGTGTCGGATAACCCACCATTTTACGTAATAGACGCAGTGAATGCCGGAGGTGTAATGGGACCGGAAATCGGTTATAAAGCAAATACGGCAGGGGCATTTAGCAGCATCACAGGTCCATATATAGACATGTGGAATAAGAAAGGATACGCTGGCTGGGGAAACCATGTACTTATTTCCGGTAGAGGTATTCCATTCAATGGCAGATGGTACGGAGCAACCATAACTTGTGGTTGGGGCTGGGTTGGACTGCACCTGCTAGACCCGTCTAGTAATCATTCATTACCTATCACAGAAACAATTGAGCCATGGACTACCAACTCTTGTATCTGGACTACTTGTTCACCAAGTGATGACGGAGAATCATTATATCTCTATTACGGTTATGGTGTAGGTATTCGTTGTTATGAACTTACAAAATACGAGAAATAGGCATACTCCTAATTATATAGAATTGAAATATGTTGAATAAAAGCATTATATCGTTTTTTCTATTGTTATTTGCTACCTGTTCCTTTGCCGGGAACAGGGGCAAAGAACAACCTAAATACCTTTGGTTTGATGCAGAAGCTAATTTTGAACGCTTTGCCTCTAAAGATTCTATTTCTTACTATTTGGAAAAAGCCAAATCAGTAGGATTCAATCAAGTAGTAGTAGACGTCAAACCTATATACGGGGAAGTACTGTATAAAAGTAAAATTCTACCTCCACTTACAACAGTGAATGGTAAAGTAATTCATCGTGACTGGGATTACCTGCAGTATTTTATCAATGAAGCTCGTCGGTTAGGATTAAAAGTCACTGTTTCTACTGCAATGTTTCCGTCCGGACACCCCGCTACCCGCGAAGGTCTGGTCTATGATGAGTCACGTTGGAATGGGAAAACATGCTTGGAATACACACCTGACGGAAAGATGCTTGACATCAGAGAGGATAAGAAAAAAGTAGGAGCTTTTTTAAATCCGGTTCGTAAAGATGTCCGCAAATTTGCTTTAAGTATTGTTCGTGAAATAGTGAAAAACTATGATGTTGATGCTTATGCATTAGATTATTGCCGATATCCAGGAGATGATAGTGACTTCTCTGCTGATAGTCATAAAGCTTTTGAACATTACTTAGGGAAAAAAGTCCGGAACTTTCCAGGCGATATTTTCACTTGGAATGCCGATGGAACGAAAAATCCTGGAATTTATTATAAAGAATGGTGGGCATTCCGGGCTAATGTTATCACTAGTTTTGTGAAAGAGGTACGTAAAGAAATTCATTCTATCAATAATAAAGTAGAGCTAGAGTATTGGGCCGCTTCCTGGATTCATGGTATTTATGGACAAGGGCAGAATTGGGCCAGTCCAAAATCTGATTTCTCATTAAATTATCCGTGGGGATCGGAAGCCTACAATGAATCAGGATTTGCACCTTATCTGGATACCTTCTTATGTGGAACGTATTTAGAGCGTATCTATGGCATGGATGATCCGGAATCTATAGAGTATGGTATTGCCCGTGCACAGAGATTGGTTGGTAATGATTGCAAAGTATTCGGAACGATATATGCTTTAAATCATAAAACCAATATAGCCGATGCAGTAAGTCTTTGTCTTGAGAAATCGGAAGGATTGATGATATTCGACATAGTACAGGTTATTGAAATGAATCTGTGGGATGATATCCAAAAAGGTATAGAACGTGCGGAAGCACAGAGATAACTAGAAATAAATATTTACGATTAAATCGATATGATAATGAAAAATATATCAAAATATTGGCTTCTTTTCATGATTGCCGCCATGTCTGCGACAAGTTGTTCAGATGATGATAATGAAAAGGTGGTAATGCCGGATCCTGATCCGACAACATTAGGCTGGGTTAAACAGACAACAGAGTTTGGCACATTACCTGAATACATAAGTGTATACAAATCTCCGTCAGAACTGGAAGGCATGAAAGCCATAGCTTTTATTGCTGTTGCGGATATGTCAAAAGCTAATTTTGCGACTATAGGAGACCAGATATATTCTAAGACTCCCAATCAAATCTGGCAAGCAGAACAACAAAAATATCCGATAATTATGAATGGTGGATATTTTGTAATGGGAGCCGGTAAGTCTGTCAGTCTGCTATGTCGTGAAGGAGAGGTTTTAGCTGTGAACTCGCAGGAGGAAATACGTTCTCAAAAGAGTTATTATCCTACACGAGGTATCTTTCAGCTGTCAAAGAATGGCTATTTCTCCACAGATTGGGCTTATACAACAACTGATGGTGTGACATATACCTATGAACAGCCTTCTCCCAATAAATCCGGTTATGAGCCTCAACCTGTACCTTCGGCTTATTTCCCAACGAGAGGCGTGAAATTAAATGCAGAAACGGCGATTGGAGGTGGACCGATCCTGTTGAAAGACGGAAGTGTGAGAAATACTTTTATTGAAGAACTTTTTGATGAAGAAAGTGGAGTTGCTCCCGAAAGTTATCATCCAAGAACCGCTATCGGAGTAACAGCCAATAATAAGGTGATATTTTTTGTTTGTGAAGGCCGCAGTGTAACGGAAGGTGTAAAAGGTATGAATATGGCTATGATGGCTAATGTCCTGAAGAGCTTAGGTTGTGTAGATGCTATGAATCTTGATGGTGGTGGTTCAACTTGTATGTTGGTCAACGGTCAACCGGTGATAAAGCCAAGTGCTGGTGCCCAACGTGCTATAACTACGGCAGTAGCTTTAAAATAACGGTCGAAAGATTTTTAGGATAACAAATTTATTTTATTTAGCTTTCTTATTATTCTCGATTTCAGACTGTATTTTTTTCTAAATATCAGCCTGAAGTCGGGAAATAAAAACAATAAAGTATGAAATACATTCCAAGCATTTTATTATTCTTTTTTCTTCTATCATTTAGTAGTTGTTCTACAAAGACTGTAGAATCCGAGCTTCCCGAGCCAAATCCTCCCACTCCTGTCATTCCGGAAGAACCAACTCCTGAAAAAGAAAAAATGCTATGGTTTGATGCAGAAGCAAATTTTGAACGTTTCTCAAAAAAAGAGAATATCACATATTATCTTGATCTCGCCAAATCAACAGGTTTTAATAAAATTGTAGTCGATGTGCGTCCTGTACAAGGCGATGCCCTGTTTAAAAGTTCTTATTTAACCTCATTGACCGATCTTGCCGGTACACATATCGAAAGAGATTGGGATTATCTTCAATTTTTTATTGATGAGGCTCATAAACGTGAACTTAAAGTTACGGTCTCTGCTACTATATTTACGGCAGGCCTACCTTCTTCTAAAAATGGTATGGCGTACCGTGATGATACATGGGATGGAAAAACTTGTTTGGAATATACCAAAGATCAGGGTTTGATAGATATTAAGGACGATAAAACAAAAGTCTCCGCCTTTTTAAACCCAGTTTTACCGGAAGTACAAGACTTTTGTCTGAATTTTATAAAAGAGTTAGTTACAAATTACAATTTTGATGGTTTTGCCTTAGACTATTGCCGTTATCCGGGAGATGAAAGTGATTTTTCGGAGGCAACAAAAACGGCTTTCGAACAATACATCGGAAAGCAATTAGATCGGTTCCCGGATGATATTTTCATTTGGAATACAGATGGCACTAAACGGACAGGGACTTATTATAAGAAATGGTGGGAGTTCCGCTCTATGGTCATACGTAATTTTGTAGAACGGGTGCGCACAGAAATTAAAAACATTAGACCGGATATTCAATTAGAATATTGGGCTGCCTCATGGATTCATGCTATTTATGGGCAAGGACAAAATTGGGCATCCACCGAATACGATTTTTCCAAAGAATACAGTTGGGCTTCACCTGAATATAAAAATACAGGTTTTGCCGGATTGTTAGACACTTTTCTATGTGGAACTTATTTAACCAAAATATTTGGATTGAACGATCCCGAATCCATAGAATATGGTATAGCGCGTGCACAACGCATTGTTCATGGAACATGTAAAGTCTATGGCACTTTGTATGCTTTAAATCATAAGGACAATATAGCAGATGCTGTTTATGTCTGTCTTTCCCAATCCGAAGGATTAATGGTGTTTGACATTGTACAAGTAATAGAATTCAATCAGTGGGCAGCCATTAAGGAAGGAATTCAACGAGCAGAGAGTCTTTAAATAGCGAATATTCAATAAAATATAATATATAAAATGAAACGAGTACTTATATTATTACACATTATTCTATGCACATGCATAGTAACTCAAGCCAAAAACTACACTGTAAGTTCACCGGATGGAAAAATCAAGGTGACGGTAACAGCCGGAAAACTATTAAGTTGGAGTATTGATTACAATGGTGAACGTATACTAAATCCCAGTCTGATGCAGATGGATATTGAAGGGCAGACTGAACAACCGGGAGTAAATCCGAAAGTAATAAAAGCTAAAACACTCAAAGTAAATTCGGAGCAAACAGCTGTCATTCCACTTAAACAAAGAATTATCAAAGATCAATATAACCAGTTAACTCTGACTTGTAAAGGTAACTACGCAATAGTCTTCAGAGTATATAACAATGGAGCCGCTTATCGTTTTGAGACTTCATTAAAGCAACCTAAAGTTATTATTAATACTGAAACCATCGAACAGAACTGGACTGAAGGGTGTAAGCTATATTGGCCAAGAGAAAAGAATCAAGAATATCTCACACACTGCGAAGCCATTTTTGATGAATTAAACATCTCCTCGCTCACTAAGGATATGAAAGGCTATCTACCCATTTATCTCTCTACCCCTAAAGGAACGAAAGTTGTTATTATGGAATCCGATCTTTTCGATTATCCCAATCTATTTTTGACAGGTGATCGTAATAACACGCTGTCCGGTGAATTTCCTCCTGTAGTTTTAAAAAGTGCCTTAAAGGAAGGTGCCGACCGTGACGAAGTATTATTGGAGAAAGCCTCTTACATTGCTGAAACTGAAGGAACAAGAACTTTCCCTTGGCGTGTGTTAATGATTAACGAAGACGACAAAGCGGTAATTGAAAATAACTTAGTGTATCAATTAGCCTCTCCATCTGTTACTCAAGACACAGACTGGATAAAACCCGGAAAGATTTCTTGGGATTGGTGGAGTACACTGAACGTATACGGGGTAGATTTTAAGGCAGGTGTGAATACTGATACCTATAAATATTTCATTGATTTCGCTTCAAAATACGGAATTGAATATATTTTATTAGATGAAGGCTGGTCAGCCGGAACCTGGAATATTAAGGAGCCAATACCCGGATTGGATATACCGGAACTGGTACGATATGGAAAGGAAAGAAATGTTGGTCTTGTATTATGGACCTTATGGAACCCACTTGATAAAGAATTGGACGAAATTCTGGATGTTTATGAAAAATGGGGAATCAAAGGTATAAAAGTAGATTTTATGCAACGTTCGGATCAATATATGGTTAATTTCTACGAACGGGTAGGAAAAGCCGCAATGGACCGTAAATTACTCGTTGATTTCCATGGATCTTTCAAACCTTCCGGTTTGCAGAAGAAATATCCCAATGTGATGACTTTTGAAGGTGTACTGGGATTAGAGCACGATAAGGATTCAAGAGATATTAATCCGGTACATGACTTGATTCTTCCATTTACAAGAATGGTAGCCGGTCCGATGGATTATACTCCCGGTGCAGTAAACAATGCAACAGCAGAAGACTTTTACATCAATTTCGTACATCCGATCAGTTTAGGTACACGCGCCCATCAGGCAGCTTTATATGTAGTGTATGAAAGCCCGTTACAAATGTTAGCAGATTCTCCCTCAAATTATTATAAAGCTCCAGAATTTGCCTCTTTTATCTCCCGTATACCTACCATTTGGGAAGATACTAAAGCTATAACAGCTAAAATCGGAGAACAATTAGTTATTGCCCGCAAGAATGGTAAGAATTGGTATTTGGCAGGTTTAACAGACTGGAATGCCCGTAACATTGAAGTGAAACTGGATTTTCTTGAAGCATCCAAATATAAAATGGAAATTTTCAAAGACGGTGTGAATGCAGATGTTTACGCCTCGGATTTTAAAACAGAAGAGGTAATGGTTTCAAAAGATGAACTAATTAACATCACCATGGCTAAAGGTGGCGGTTGGGCAGCAATTCTTACTCCAGTTGAATAAAAAGGTTTAGTAATGAAGAAAATACTATTTATATTATATACCTGTTGCATTTTATCGTTTCCTGTACGTGCGCAGCAAATTCCGTCATTTAAAGCAAATGACAGAATTGTTTTTCTTGGAAATAGTATAACGGAAGGAGGGCATTATCATTCTTATATATGGCTGTATTACATGACGCACTTCCCCAATTTACCTCTTCGTATGTATAATGGAGGAATCGGTGGTGATTGTGTGAGCCACATGGTTTATCGTTTCGATTCAGATATTAAAATCAAAAAGCCGACCTATCTGATCTGTTCTTTCGGGATGAATGATTCCGGATTCGACGGATATAATAAGCCCGGATATGATAAGTATGCGAATCAGCAGGTAGAGTATGCTCACACAGAGTTTGAAAAACTGCAACGGCAGATTCTTGCTGACAAAAAAATAAAAAGCGTAGTACTTCTAGGCTCTCCTCCCTATGATGAGAATGTGAAATTGAAAGGAGTAGAAGCTCTACACGGAAAGAATGAGACGATCAAACGAATTATTGAAATGCAGGCAGAAGTTGCCCAAAAGAGAGGATGGGGATTTGTCAATTTCAATACTGTGATGTGCGGGTTGAATAAGCAGATTCAGCTATCTGATTCTACAGCTACTTTCTGTGGCGGTGACCGGATTCATCCTGATAAAGACGGTCATATGGTAATGGCGTACTTATTCCTGAAAGCACAGGGACTTGCAGGACAGGAAATCGCCTCTTTCCAAATCAATGCCACTAACAGGAAAGCAATGGAAGAGCGAAATTGCCGAATATCTCATATAAAGAATGAGAATGACACAATATTTTTCAGATATTTATCCCGTTCATTGCCTTTCCCTATCGACACGATTCCTCGCTGGGGAACGAAAGGTACAGCCCGGGATGCTATCAGACAAATTCCCTTTATACAGGAAATGAACCAGGAAATAATGAAAGTAACTGATTTGCATGGCATTTTCCGGGTAACTATTGATGGAATAGAAATTGGCTGTTGGAGTGGCGACGAATTGAGTAAAGGAGTTAATCTGGCAGAAATAACATGTACACCCCAATACCAACAGAGTCTGTCTATCATGCATCTGAATGAAGAAAGGTGTGCTATAGAAAAACGTTTACGTCAATATATGGCTATGCAGTATGTCTTTTTTAAGCATAGAGGATTACTTTTTGCAGATAATAAAGCCGCTCTTGATGTTGCCAAAGCGGAACGGGAAAGTCATTACCTGGTGAAGTATTTATATACCAATTATACTCAAGCCATGTTTCCGCAGATACGTGAAGCCTGGCAGGCTGAAATAAACCAGTTGATAACTCAAATATATAAAATAAACAAGCCTCTTACGCGTTTGATTAAAATAGAAAGGATTAAAGAATGAAATTAAGACTATTATTACTTTTATGCCTGTTCCAATGGAGTTTTTCCTGTTTTAGTATACAGGCTGAAACTACTCCCGTAGTCTATTACGGGAAAGTACTGTCCGGAGGTAAGGGAGTTGCTAACGTACCTGTGACAGATGGTACGCAGATTGTCCTTACAGATAATAAAGGACGATACTCCATGACAAGTACCTCTGATGCAGAATACATCTATATTACCCTTCCTGATGGTTATGACGTTCCGATGAAAGGTAAAGTCCCTGTATTCTTTCAAAAAGTACCTGCTCAACCTTCAAAGAAAGTACATTTTGATTTTGAGCTGACACAATCATCTACGAATAACCAAAAGCATGTTTTGGTTGTATGGGCTGACCCACAAGTGTATTTTGACGAAGAAATGCCACAAGTACGGGAGGCCTCAAAAGATGTGAAAGAACTGTTGGCAACTAGCTATCAGGGAATCCCTGCGTATGGAATAGTGTGTGGAGATATTATTGGTGATATCAATAAAAAGCCCAGCTATTTTGCACCCATGATAGATGTAATAGCCGAAACGGAAATTCCCTTCTTCTATGTAATTGGAAATCATGACTTAGATTTAAATGTACGTTCCAATGAACATGCACGTACTACTTATAAATCTTATTATGGTCCTACTTACTATTCATTCAATAGAGGAAATGTGCATTATGTTGTTCTCGATGATATTTTCTTTATTGCAAAAAGCTATTTGTATGTTGGTTATCTTACCGAACAACAACTCCAGTGGTTGGAACAGGATTTGAAACAAGTTACTCCGGGATCCACAGTAGTAGTTGCTACACATATCCCTACCTATTCAAGAGAAGCACGCCGAAAGGAATGGGGAAAGGAGTCTACTATGAAAGTAATGAATAACCGCTCTCATTTGTATGAGTTGCTAAAACCTTACAATGCTCATATCATGTCAGGACATGAACACTATAATGAAAATTATGTGTTGGCAGACAATCTTTACGAACACGTGCACGCCCCCTTGTCAACATTGTTTTGGCAAGCTCCCTGGGCTTGTGATGGAACTCCGGGCGGATATGCCGTCTACGAGTTTGACGGAGGTAAAGTTAACTGGTATTACAAATGTGTAGGAAAAGATAAGGACTATCAATTTGAACTTTATCCGGTAGGTGCCAGTCGAAATAAAAAGGAAGCAGTGGTGGCAAATGTCTGGAATTACGACCCAACCTGGAAAGTGAAATGGTATGAAAACGGTATTGACAGAGGAGAAATGACTCGTTTTTCCGGATACGACCCTGCTATTTATGAATACTGTGATAAAAACAGTTCTACATTTAAGCATAAGTATTTGGGAGCAGACATTACTGAACACTTATTTTATGCGGTTCCTGAAATGAAGGATTCCGAAATACGTGTAGAAGTTACAGATCATTGCGGTAATGTATATACCCGTAAAATGCAGCAACCTAAATAAGCAAAAACATAAAAAAGGAAAGAAAATGAATCGACTAACTGCATTAAGAAAAGTGTTTTATATTGTGGGAATCACCAGCTTCCTTTCAGCTTGTAACCAAACTGATAATCTGGTACTAAAGTCCCCGGATGGTAAGATACAACTAACAGTCACAGAGAATGATAATACAATATCATACGCAGTAAATAAAGAGAATGAAACCATGATACTCCCTTCTAAATTAGGGTTTATCCTGGAACATGGAGATAGCTTAAACTATTTTGTAATTAAAGGCACCGAACGTTCCTCCTTGGACGAAACTTGGGAACAACCTTGGGGAGAGAGCCGATATGTACGTAACCACTATAATGAATTGAAAGTACTACTTCAAGAGGTAGCAGGAAAACGTAAACTTAATGTAATATTCCGTCTCTTTAATGATGGTATCGGATATCGTTATGAGTTTCCGCAACAGGAATCCATGGATTCATTAGTTATTATGAGCGAAGCAACAGAGTTTAAAATGCCGCGTATACATAAAGCTTGGTGGATTCCCGCATCCGATCCATATTATGAATGTATAGCAACATTCTCTTCCATAAATGAACTGGATACTGTACGCACTCCTCTAACAATGGAAACTGCAGAAGGAAAGTATCTTGCCATTCACGAAGCTAACCTGACAGATTATCCCAAAATGAATCTGACAGTCAAGGATTCTGCCACACTCTGCGCTTCATTAGTTCCTTGGTCTAATGGAGTAGCAGTATACATCAAAGCTCCATTTGTTACCCCTTGGAGAACAGTTGTTATTGGTGATAAACCGGGTGATCTGGTTACATCTTATTTGATGTTGAATCTCAACGAACCCTCCAAAATCAAAGATACTTCCTGGATAAAGCCAGGGAAATACATCGGTATATGGTGGGAAATGCATTTGGGTAAAGGAACATGGTATTATGGTCCCAAACACAGTGCTACCACTGCTAATACAAAGAAATATATAGACTTTGCATCGGAAAATGGTATCTCCGGTGTGTTAGTAGAAGGATGGAATGTCGGCTGGGAAGGAAACTGGATGAAACACGGGGATTCTTTAGACTTCACCAAACCTTATCCGGATTTTGATATTAAGGCAATCACTGATTATGCCCGTGAGAAAGGCGTAGAACTGATTGGACACCATGAAACTGCAGCTGCTACCCGCAACTACGAGAACCAACTGGATAAAGCCTTCGCTTTCTATCAACAATATGGAGTGCATGTCGTGAAAACCGGATATGTGAATCGCCTAATGGACTTTAAAGAAGCGCACGACGGTCAGTATGGTGTACGTCACTATCGGAAAGTGATAGAAACTGCTGCCAAATATCAAATAGCTATTGACAACCACGAGCCTGTTATGCCTACCGGTATTGAGCGCACATGGCCTAATCTTATGACCCAGGAAGGCGTGCGCGGACAGGAACACAATGCATGGTCTCCCGATGGAGGAAATCCGCCGGAACATACAACTGTTATTCCTTTTACCAGAGGATTAGCCGGCCCCATGGACTTCACATTCGGAACTTTCAACTTTACTAACGAAGCATATCCGGGGACTCGTGTCAATACTACACTTTGCAAGCAATTAGCGCTATTTGTCGTGATCTACAGCCCCTTACAAATGGCCTCGGATTTACCAGAAAACTACAAAGGCATCAAAGCGTTCGATTTCATTAAGGATGTACCTACCGACTGGGATAAAACTTATGTGGTAGATGCCAAAATTGGTGATTATTCCGTGTTTGCGCGGAAAGACCGTAACACCAGCGATTGGTATGTAGGCTGCATCACAGATGAAAATGCAAGAGAGTTGGATGCTCCTTTGAGCTTTTTGGATGCGGATGCGAAGTATACTGCTCAAATATATGCTGACGGTGACGATGCGGAATGGAAAACGAATCCGACTTCTTTCAAGTATGAAGAGAAAATAGTAACAGCTTCTGACACGCTTCATGTCAAACTGGCAACAAGCGGTGGATGTGCTATTCGTTTTATCAAACAGTAATATGATTATGAAGAAAATACTAAGTATACTCCTTTTTCTAGTTGTTGTCTGCCAAATACGTGCGGAAGATGCTAATATCACTACCATGTATAAAATGACACAACGGTTGTTTCCTCAACAGGCTTCATCTTTTGATTTCCGTCTGTTGAATAATACTTCAGCAGACACTTTTACCATCAAAAGTGAAGGGAATAAAATTATTATTTCCGGAAATAACGCTAACTCTATGGCAGTAGGTTTGAATCATTATTTGAAAAACTACTGTCTGACCACTATTTCATGGTATAAGGATGATCCGATAGAATTACCTAAAACTCTCCCTTCCATATCAACAGAAGTCACTATTAAGGCAAATGTCCCGACCCGTTTCTTTCTAAACTATTGTACGTTCGGGTATTCAATGACTTGGTGGAAATGGAGTGATTGGGAACATTTTATCGACTGGATGGCTTTAAATGGAATCAATATGCCTCTTGCTATTACCGGTCAGGAAGCTATCTGGTATAAAGTCTGGAGTAAACTGGGATTGACAGATGAAGAAATACGGGGATACTTTACAGGTCCTGCACATCTTCCATGGCATCGAATGTGTAACTTGGATGGCTGGCAAAGTCCTTTACCTAAAGAGTGGTTGTCAAGTCAGGCAGCGTTGCAGGAACAGATTGTTGCCCGTGAACGTGAATTTAATATGCGACCTGTATTGCCGGCTTTTGCCGGGCATGTACCGGCAGCATTGAAACGGGTTTATCCCAATATAAAAACAACCAGAGTAAGCGAATGGGGAGGTTTTGCCGATCAATATCGTTGTACTTTCCTGAATCCCATGGATTCTTTGTATGCGATCATACAAAAAGAATATCTTACCGAACAGATTCGTTTATATGGTACAAACCATATCTATGGCATCGATCCGTTCAATGAAATAGATCCTCCTTCATGGGATGCCGATTCTTTGGGAATGATGGCTAAGCATATCTATGAATCTGTAGCTGCTGTAGATCCTGAAGCGGTATGGTTGCAGATGACATGGCTGTTTTATGCTGACATCAAGCATTGGACCACTCCACGTATCAAATCCTATCTTCGTTCTGTGCCTCAAGACAGGTTGATTCTATTAGACTATTTCTGTGAATATACAGAAATCTGGAAACAGACAGACAGTTATTTCGGTCAACCTTATCTTTGGTGTTATCTGGGTAATTTTGGTGGCAATTCCTTTCTGTCAGGTCCGGTAAATTTGGTGAGCGAACGATTGGCAGATGCTTTAAAGAATGGCGGCAGTAATCTTAAAGGAGTAGGTTCCACTCTCGAAGGCATAGACCTGAATCAGTTTATGTATGAATTTGTTCTTGACAAAGCATGGAATGGAGGTCAGACAGATAAAGAATGGTTCTTTAAACTGGCAGACAGACGAATTGGCAAGATATCTCCTGAAGCGAGAAAAGCATGGGAAATACTAGCAAATAAAGTGTACGTCCAACCAGCACAAGTGGGACAAGGCACACTCACCAATGCGCGCCCCTGTTTGAAAGGAAATGGACATTGGACTACCAAACCAACGATTGAATATCAACCAAAAGATTTAGTTGAAGCATGGAGATTGCTATTATCTGTAAAAGACTGTCAACGGGATAGTTATGAGTTTGATCTGGTCAATATTGGACGACAAGTTTTAGGAAATTATTTTAATGTAGTCCGTGATGAGTTCACCCTTGCATATGAAGCGGGAGATATACCGATGATGAAAAACCGGGGGAATAAGATGAGAGAGATTCTTGCTGACCTTGATAAACTCGTTAGCTGTCATCCAACTTTCTCATTGCATAAATGGATCACTGATGCTCGTGATATGGGACATGATACCGCTTCTAAAAACTATTATGAAATGAATGCCCGTTCTCTGATTACCATTTGGGGAGATAGCTATCACCTGACCGACTATGCTAATCGATCATGGGCAGGTCTAACCAATCAATATTATTCTGTTCGGTGGGATCGTTTTATAAATAAAGCAATCGAGGCTGCTGAAAAGAAGAAGAATTTTGATGAAGAAGAATTCTTTAATCAATCACGGATTTATGAAAACGAATGGGTAAATCCTAGCAACAGAATCAGCTACAACGAAGGCGGTGACGGAATAAAACTAGCCCGCCAAATCTATAAAAAATACGCAAAAGAAATCATTCGATAAAATTATAAAGTATACCTCAATATGAGAACGAATAAGCTACACTTGTTTTTATTTCTTTTAATGTGTTTCTGCCTGAACCTTTCAGTTCAGGCAGAAGCCTCTATCAACATTATCAAGGGGAAAGTTACCTGCGAAGGTAAAGGAATAGGGGGAGTAATGGTTACCGACGGCCATATATGTGTGCAGACCGACGCTTCCGGGAAATATAGTATCCCCACTTTGGGAGACAGTCGTTTTGTGTATATTTGTACTCCTTCAGGCTATCTGACAGAGCGGAAAGGAACTATCCCTTCTTTCTATCTACCTATTGATTATTCTAAAAAGCAAAACTATAATTTTAATCTGAAGAAGAATCCCAGAGATGATGTTTCCCATGTCTTTGTAGCTCAATCTGATATACAGGTTACTTCCAGAGATGAACTGGCTATTTATCAACATGTAGTCGACGATTGCAAACAACTTCTCTCTTCTTATGCAACAACAGAAGTTTTTGGAATTGACTGTGGAGACATTGTAGGCGATCATCAAGAATTATATCCCGATTATTTGAAAAGATCCGATCAATTGGATATACCTATTTATCGTGCAGTGGGCAATCATGATATGAATTATGACGGTCGCACTCACGAAACTTCTTACAAGACTTTTGAAAATACTTTTGGTCCTTCTTACTATTCCTTCAATAAAGGGAATGCTCATTATATTGTAGTAGATAACAACTTCTTTATCGGACGTGATTATTTCTATATGGGTTATCTGGATGAGAAAACATTTGCATGGCTTGATCGGGATTTATCATACGTACCGAAAGGGTCACTCGTATTCTTTATTATGCATATCCCTTCCCGCCAAACAGAAAAACAAGAAGCTTTTTTATATAATTATGATATGATTGGTAATCAGATGGTCAATGCAGGTGCACTGCATCAGATATTGAAACCCTACAAGGCACATCTTATCACAGGACATACTCATTACAATCTTAATGTCGTATTCGATGAGAATCTGATGGAACATAATACGGCTGCTGTTTGTGGTACGTGGTGGAAAGCGGATATTTGTCTGGATGGTACTCCACGTGGTTATGGCGTATATGAAGTAAATGATAACGATGTAAAATGGTATTACAAAAGTTGCGGATATCCCAAAGAACATCAATTTCGTTCTTATCCTGTAGGAGCTTCTAAGGAACATCCGTCAGATATTATTGCTAATGTATGGAACTGGGATAAACTGTGGAAAGTGGAATGGCTGGAAGACGGTCAGTTGATGGGAAATATGACACGATATACTGGTTTAGATCCATACGCAGCAGTAGTATGTTCGGACCGGGAAAAGATGGTATATACATGGATTACCCCAAGACCTACCCAACATATGTTTCGGGCAACTCCTAAAAATAAAGATGCTCATATAACGGTTAAAGTAACCGACCGTTTTGGCAAAGAATATATTCAAACAATCAATCCATAGATATATGAATAAACGTGCTTATGCTTTAGATGCCCTACGAGGCTATGCTATCATCACGATGGTACTTTCGGCAACTGTTGCATGGAATTCTCTACCCGGGTGGATGTATCACGCACAAACTCCTCCTCCGGACAGAGCTTTCGATGCCAGTTTATCGGGAATTACTTGGGTGGATCTTGTTTTTCCATTCTTCTTGTTTGCAATGGGCGCAGCTTTCCCTTTCTCAATCAAAAAAAGATTTGAGAAAGGGGATACTAAGTTGCGATTGGTATATGAAGCTATCAAGCGAGGTGTGCAATTGACTTTCTTTGCTATTTTTATTCAACATTTTTATCCGCATGTTTTGAGTAATCCACAGGACATACGTGCCTGGTTATTGTCCATTCTTTGTTTTATTATACTATTTCCTATGTTCATTCGCATCCCTCTGAAAATGCCCGATTGGATGCGTACAGTTATCAAGGTAACGGCCTATGTAATAGCCATTGTCTTGTTACTGACAACTCAATATGCAAATGAAAGAGCTTTTGATGTATCATTCAACAACATAATCATATTACTGCTGGCAAATATGGCTGTTTTTGGTTCGGTCATATATATTTTCACAATGCAAAATCTCCGGGCACGAATAGGTGTATTACTAATATTGATGGCTTTGTTGTTAAGTGGACAGGTCGAGAATTCCTGGACACAAGCTATATACACCTACACACCTCTACCTTGGGCTTTTCATTTTGAGTATTTACAATATCTCCTTATCGTGATTCCGGGAAGCATCGCCGGAGAGTATTTGATGGACTGGCTGAAGCAGCACGATGATTCGTCTATTGAATTTACAAATAAATGGAAAGCTATCGTAATGATTCTTTTGACATTAGCTATAATTATTGTAAATTTGGCAGGACTTTATACACATTGTACAGTCTTGAACCTGATAATAAATATTCCGTTGCTGATAAGTGGAGTCTTTTTATTGAGAAAGGGCACAGGATTTATAAAGCTTTGGAGAGAACTTTTTATAGCCGGAGCTTTCTTAGTTGTTTTGGGATTATGCTTTGAACCTTTTCAGGGAGGTATAAAAAAAAATCCCGCCACTTTGGGTTATTTATTTCTCACTTCAGGTCTGGCATTTATGGCTTTATTGCTTTTAAATGTGATATGTGATTATTTTCGTTGTGTAAAGAGTACCCGTTTTCTTGTAATGCCCGGACAAAATCCCATGATGGCCTATGTAGTAGGAGATCTGTTGATTATGCCTGTGATCCATTTATTAGGAATTGCATCATTGCTTGTTTATTTCAATGAAAATGCATGGATGGGATTTTTACGGGGGGTAGTATTAACGGCATTATCAGTATTGGTAACTATGTTCTTTACCCGGATAAAATGCTTTTGGAGAACTTGAAACAATAATATTCAAAATATGAAAAGAAGAATTTGTGTTTTTATAATGCTTTTTTTGATGTGTCATATATATGCCCAACTGGTATATCATGATGCATCAAAGTTCCCTTTATTAGGAAAAGCCACCGAAGCCACCGGAGCACGATATGAAAGACTTCCGGATTCATTGAAGAATATCTCCCGTGCTCCGTTATGGAATTTAAGTCGTAATTCTGCCGGAATGGCGATACGTTTTCGCAGTAATTCTACCACGATAGCTGCAAAATGGGAAGCTCTTATCAATTTTCATATGAATCACATGACTGATACAGGTGCAAAAGGCTTAGACCTTTATTGTCTTCAGAAGAATGGGGAGTGGCGTTTTGTAAACAGTGGTCGTCCGAATGGAAAAACAAATCAAGCAACAATCATTGCTAACATGCAACCGGAAGAGAGAGAATATATGCTTTATCTTCCTCTTTATGACGGTTTGGTTTCCCTATCTATAGGGATTGATTCGTTAGCTACTATCGATCAGCCTTTAATTGATTATCCAATTCGCCAGAAGCCGGTTGTATTTTATGGAACCAGTATTCTTCAAGGAGGTTGTGCTTCACGTCCAGGAATGGCACATACAAACATTATATCAAGAAGATTAAATCGTGAATGTATCAATCTGGGATTCAGTGGAAATGCATTGCTAGATTTAGAAGTTGCCAAAGTAATAGCCGAGGTAGATGCCAGCGTTTTTGTTTTGGACTTTGTGCCTAATGCTTCTGTAGAACAGATGAAAGAACGTATGGAAACATTCTATCACATCATTCGTAGTAAACATCCGGATACGCCAATCATTTTTATAGAAGATCCTATCTTCACTCATACACTTTATGATGAAAGAATTGCTAAGGAGGTACAAAGAAAGAATGATACGCTAAAGGAGATATTCAACCGACTAAAAAAGAAAAATGAGAAAAATATCATTTTAATCTCCTCAAAGAATATGCTGGGAGAAGATGGAGAAGCCACAATTGATGGTATTCATTTCACAGATTTAGGCATGATGAGATATGCTGATCTTGTCTGTCCAATCATTAAAAAAGCAATCAAATAAAATAGTGACGCTATCGGCTTGGTATAGCGTCGCTATATGAAGCTTATAGCAACGCTATCCTGTTGACATAGCGTCACTATTTTAAGACTCTTAATAGGTGGCTTTTTCGTACGCTATATCAATAGAAACAAATCTTCAAATATCAAAATGATAAAATGTCATTTTGATATTTGAATTGCACTATAATCGAATTTATTCAGTCTCAATACCAGGCGTAGAAAAGAATCGTACGGATTAGTGATCTGCATAATTCAGGAATCAAAGAAATCCTTTTATTATAGAGCATAATCATTATTATTGAATGTTATGCGCTACATAGTGAATGTATTTATTAATCCATTCATGCTTTTTGTTTAATTAAACAAAGTCCTAAAAAAATTTCTAATAAATCAAGAAATCCTATTTTCACAAGTAAGATATGCTTCCTTTTAAATGTACGTGACGTTTCTTATAAACCAGCCTTGTGCTTCTTTAAAACCAACTGTACGTTTCATTAGAACCAACCGTGTGTTTTTTACAAATAATACGGTAATTTATATGCAAATGACCGTTCTTTTATTCGTAATTATGCATATAAATACCGTATTTTATTTGTTTACTTCTCTACTTCTTTTCATTTACAAAGGATAGGAAATAGTAGAATCAATAAAAAAGCGACCGAAAGCAACTCTTTTTAATATATAATAATCACATTGATATTTACGTTCTCCAAAACCATTTGATTTTTGTGAAGAACATAGTCACTAAAACTGCCAAAGAAGTAAGAATTACTCCTTGGAGAAAACCTAACCAAGCACTTTGTTGAAAATAAGATAACAATGAAGCAACTCCTAATATGTTAGCTAATGGCATAATCAATAAATCGCCGACCACATAAGCTATCATTGGATTCTGACCGGACATGACTAAAAAACGAGTACTTTTGACACACCGGAAATAGTCACAAATAATACTTAGGAATATAAGAGCCAGGAAAGCCAGCCCGGAAGTAACAAAGAAATAACTAAAAGTTGTCGGATCTTTTTTAATGCCATCCTGAAAAGGTTCAAAACACAAACCCAAAAGAAGTAAGTATGCGCCTGCATTAAACAACTTTTTCCATAATAGGGCTATCCCATCCGCCTTGTGTGGAAATATACATTTACCTGCTAGTAGCAAAAAAACTGTAACCACCAGATTAATAACCAAATTACGAGTGTAGAGACCGTAAAGATTACTAATGATAAGAACGATGGATAATATCATCAACATGATACTCATTTTACGATAAGGAGATGTAGCATAATCATCCGTCTCTTTTTGATATGTTTTCATCCACTCCGCTAAATATTCGCCAGCTATACTGCCGGGAATAACGATAAATAAGTATTTCAAGTAATCAAACCGATACATCCATGGCAAAGGAGTATAATTAAATACACTCTGTGTCCACGAACCATCCACTGTACTCCCTAATATCATTGCCAGTAGCAATATCAGAACTCCTAAGCGTATCCAACGATTATGCATTGTGAAAATGTAAAGAATAGAGCCGAAAACAGCCATATTAGCCAACAACAAAATGATGATATTACTGGAAAATAGGCTGAATGTCTTACCATCTGCATAAGAGGTGGTTGCTAACATGATGGCAGCAATAATGTAAGCTCCAACTTTTATTGAAGTATGTGCCCAATCCGGCATCTTCAAAGGAATACGCATAAACATGGGAAATAGAACAATAAAACAGAGTATAGCCAGCAACCATGCCCTCATATCTTGTGGAGAGCTTAACATGTACGGATAAAAATGCTGGATAAAAATAGCAAAGAAAGTCAACTGAATCCCCCGTTTGACAGCTTCATAAACAAGTTTCAGTTTTGAATCACCTTTTCCAGCACGTTTCCTTATGGAAAAAGGAAACGCGGCTCCCATAGCGAACAAGAAAAAAGGAAACACAAGGTCTACCCAAGTAATGCCGGGTAACAACGGATTAAACACATGATCTGGCGGAGGCGTTTGCGCATGACTCATCCAACCGGGAAGAACATGCGTTACGATGGTAGCCGAAAGTACCATCGTAATAATTGCATATCCTCTTAAAGCATCTAAAGCTAAAGCTCTGTTGTTCATAAAGCTCCCCCTTCACGCATTCCTTTTTCTACTTCCTTCCAAAGATTCTTTTGGATGATGTGTACAATATCAAATACCATGAGTCCATCCGATCGACGGAGGTTCATTTCTATTGTTTCAGATAATTTTCCCGGGTTATCGTAGAATTGATCTACCAGGATACCACCCATAAACTTGTTATCTTTCAGAATTTGACGTAAGTGTTGACAAGAACCTTCCACACAGTACCATGTACCGGCTTGAGCTTGTGAGTCTGTTTCGTTCCAGATACTGCGGTTCGTTTTCTTATACTCTTCTATTGTTATGTCTGTATAGTAATTTCCAGTTGCATACAAATCAATCAGCTCTGCATATCCATAATTTTTATATTCGGGAGTAGCCCAGCTGAAATCTTGAGCCGGATCATACTTTTTACTGGCGAAATTAACTCCTACTTCGTAGTAAGACGGATACCAAGCTCCGGTATATGTGCCAAAAGAAACTTTTGGATTGGTAGCTTTAACTTCTTTACGTGCCAATGCCATAAAATCAGTAATGTTTTTCGTTCTCCATTCAATCCATTTCTGGAAAAACTTTCCCGGTTGCATGATATACTTCCCACCAGCATTCTTTTTCCAAACAAAAATATCTTCGGGGAATTTGGTCACTTTCTTATCTATATATTCTTCAAATTTCTCACGCGAAAGTGATGAAAAGTCGGCTGTTATACCATCATAACGTACGCGATCGAGCATCAGTCCATCCAAATCAGGATACTTGGTCACCACTTCTTTTAGTACATTCAGAATATGGGTGCGATATTCCTCATTCAAGGGGTTAATCATAGCACCGTATTTCTGTTTTTCTTCCGTGATTGGAATAATGCCTTTCTCGGGAGTATACACCATTGATGCCCAGTCCGGATGTCCACTATATACCATTCCGCGATCGAAATAATTGTGTCCGGCGCAGAACACATTTAGGGAAGCATGAATCTCAAGTCCCAATTCATGCCCTTTTTTAATGAAATGTTGCAAGTAATCAAAATTCCCAGCTTTTGCACCTTTCCATTCTTTCATCTGTGGGGCAAACTGGCTTTGATAAAGCACTTCTCCGGTAATGGGGCGGATGTCCACTATTGCGTGGGTAAAACCTAATGATTTGATTTTCTCCAGATAGTAGTCTATCGAGTCTTTATGACTGAAACGTTCGAAATTAGCTTCGGCATCAAACCACATAAAAGCGGGTTTCTTCTTGATTACAATCCGAAAAGGAGAAGCAGGAATTTCCGCATTGTTACATAGTTCTCCCAACATATAATTCCGGAAACAATAGCGCACCTCTACCGGATCATTTACAGAATCATTCCATACTTTTACAGTGGATGAGCCATTGATAATTTCTGCTTTAGCCGATCGTAATATACCATCTGTCCCGACTATTTCAAATCCTTTTATATTTTGATTTTCAGGAGTCAATCCATCTTCACCATGTTCAAAATCTATCTCTACTATGTTCTCTTTTATCCGGTGGGATTTATATATAGGACCGGAATATTGAATACCTTTACGATGATAGGTCTTTGCCAATGCCCAATAAGCCAATCGCTCACCGATCTTTATTTTATAAGGTGAATGAATAAAGTTTTCACTTCCGGCATCTCCTGTTGTCACCATCCCGACATTAGGAACTTCTGACATCAATTCCAACTGACATTGACGGAACCAAGCCCAATCCTGTTTATCATTGCCTTCCGATTTCCACGGCGCAATCTGTACGTAATAAAATGGCATTTGGGGATTATTGAAGAATGTTCTCCATTGAGAAACCATCGCAGGAAATAATCTTTTATATAATCCAGGATCGGGTGTGTTTGCTTCGCCTTGATACCAGATAACTCCTTTAACAGGAAATCCTTTCCATGGATTTACCATTGCATTCCATAATAATGTGGGAGTCCCTGCCGTCCATTCAAACTCTTTCTGTTCCACGCAGGGTAATGCTATTTCCGGGAAGTCCGACAAAGTCTCTTTATCCATCCAGGCCTCTATTTTTGACATACTCCAGGAACAATGTATCAGTCCGACGGGAATATCCAGAGATTGTTGTAGCTGATTACCAAAGAAATAAGCTGTCGCACTGAAATTAGCAACTTCTTCCGGAGAGGCTTCTTCCCATTCTCCTTCCACCCCAGTTTCCTGTGGAGTGGTACTCCAGGCATTTTTTACTGTATAGAGGCGCAATGGACGTTGAGGATTGGCAGATACAATGTACGGCTGGGAGCCAAACACTGGCTGTCCACGGAATCCTTTTACAGGCATCTCCATATTCGACTGTCCGGAACAGAACCAGACTTCTCCTATTAAAATATTTTGTAACTTGAGTTCCTCTCCGTCCGAGAATGTTATACTGTATGGCCCTCCGGCTCTCGGTGTTTGAAGCGTAAGTTTCCATTCACCTTTTGTATCAACATTCGTTTGGACTTTTTTATTATCCCATGAAGCGATAGCTTGCACGCGTTTTCCCGAAGTTGCCGTTCCGGAGAAAGTAACCTCTGATTGTTGCTGCAACACCATATTACTCCCCCAAATGGAAGTTAGGGTTACTTTAGCTTCTGCCTTCAAAAGAAACGACAAACATATCAATAATATAAAATATCTGGCTCTCAACATATTATCTTTATTTATTTTCTATAGTTTTAGTGTATACATTACCGAAGCGGTCTGTCACTTTCACTTCTATTTTAGCATTCTTATTGTGGGGAGTAGCATGAAAAAGATGTTCGGTAAGAACAGGGGAAATCCATTCATACTTCACCTTTTCTTTGTCAGAACAGATTGCTTTGGCTGTAGGATCGTACCCTTTATAACGTTGCATTTCTCCCATTCGTTTTCCGTTTTCATACCATTCCACTTTCCATTGTTCATCCCAGTTCCATACATTGGCAATGATATCAGAAGGATGCTCGTCAGATGATCCGACAGGATATACATGTAGCTGATGTTCTGCCGGATAGCCTGCGCTTTTATATATCCATTTCACTTGATTCCCATCTACTTCATATACCCCATATCCCCTCGGAGTGCCGTCCACATTAATATCTGCACGCCACCAAGTACCGCATACGGCAGCTGTGTTATGTTCCATTAATGAATCATTAAAGCATACGTTCAAATTGAAATGTGTATGTCCGGAAATGATATGGGCATTATAACCTTCCAATAGTTTGTATAGTGCAGCTGTATTTACAGTTTCATCCTGATCTAGGGTATTATATCTTAACTTCTTCTGAAGACTGGAAGGAATATGCATTACCACAAAGACAAGTTTGTCTTTAGGCACGTATGAGAGGTCTTGCTCCAGCCATTGGAAAGTGCGTTCATCAATGTAACCTATATATTGATAATCACGGTTGACATAAAAGCAATTATCGAGTACGATGTAATGTGCATTTCCTTTATTAAACGAATAATAGATGGGACCGAAATAACTTTCGAAAGTACGATAGGAGTATTCAAAAGTACGTCCTCCATACGTCATGTCATGATTACCGATTGCCCGATAAATGGGAAACTTTAATGATGATACCGTGTTTATATATGAGGGATATAAAGAGGGTGTATCTCCTACAATATCCCCACAATCTATACCGAATACCTCTTTTTTACCTATATAAGGACGAATGTATTCTTTCATATCCTGCAAATATTTTGCATAGGCTTTTACATCATCCTCGGAAGTCACTTGGGCATCTGCCTGCACCAAAAAAAGATGATTCATTTCATTTTGCGGATTTCTTATCAATTCGAAATCGTAAACACCTTGTTTGGCCGGATTCAGCTTTTGATAGAATAAAGGTATTGTTTGTTCTACTTTCGGCAAATATCCGGAAGGAGTGGATAAGTAAATAAAACGAACATCTCTATTGGGGAGGAGAGTATATTGGCCTTGTTGGTCAGTAAGCGTACAGTCTATTCCGTCGGTAACTACTATTCCTGGAATTCCTATTCCATCGCAAGTCACTTTCCCGCGAATATGATTAGAAGGAATCTGGGCTTGTAAATTCAAGCCCAGACCTACTAATAAAAAAAATTGTAATAAATATATTTTCATAATTAGTTGGTTAGTTCAAACCTTATTCTTCGATAGATTCCAGATATTTATCAAAGCCCGTTTTAAAAGCATTCCAATAGTCATACATCTTAATGTGGCAAAGGTCGAAGGCAAAGAAACCGTCGCTATTATTGATACAAGCATCAATGGCATCCGGAATTTTGGCAGATTGTCCTCCGTCGGTCCATCCGGTACTGTTACCTATATCCGGTCCACCGGCAAAAGGTACATCACCTTGTAGCAATTCGCGTCCATTCTTGCAAAAGCCTTCCATGGTCCATTCCCCGCTTCCATATATATTGTTCACAGAAGCATAGGCACCCAAGAAGATATAGTCTAAATGATCTGCATATCCATAATTTTTATAATCGGCAGTAGCCCATTTCGGATAGTAAGTAGAGGTGTTGTATTTAGGGCTGGCCCAGTTTACACCTGATGTATAGTATGTAGAATACCAAGCACCAACATAAACTCCAAATTTGATATTGTTATTGACTGATTTAACCTTGTCGTGCGCCTTTACAATGAAATCATGAATAACTTTTACTCTGAATTCCAGCCACTTCTTAAAATAGGCAGGTTGTTCCGAAGGAAGTTCATCCGTACCGGGCGCCATAATATCTGCCGGGAAGTTTGCTACAGTTTCACCGATGTATTCTTCGAACTTCTGCTTGGAAATGTCAGAAAAATCACTTTCTAAACCATAGTCATCATAACGACAACGGTCTAGTATGATGCCATCCAGATCATATTTAGCCAAGTCGGCCAATAATTGTAAAACGAAGTTTTGCACATCATCATTAGCTGGATTGAAGAATTTTGCCCCATAATCAGTCTCATCGTCCAACAAATCCATTGTATTGGTTAACCCATCAGCCAAATTAGCTACACTAGCCCATCCTTTTTTAGAATCATCACGGAATAATATTCCATCATGCCCCAGATTATACGGACATAAATAACCGCCTACAAATGTATTGATGGATGCATTCACTTTTAATTCCTGTTTACGAGCCTCATCAATAAATGCTTGTAAGTAATCCCAAGTTTCCGTCCTTTCATAATAACTATATCCGGAATTACTCCATACATCCATACGTTTCACCTGATCTACAACATTAGTATTGAATAATACATCTCCTGTAGTGGGACGTACATCGACAATAATATCAGTGAATCCTGCTGCTTTTATCTTTTCCATATCTTTGGCTATGTTTTCCTTACTATTGGCATAGTCAGGAAAATTAGCAGCCGCATCAATCCAAATATATCGTGGTTTAGCTTCTGTAACCTCCGGCTCGTCCGGCTTTTCTGTCGAATTATCACTCCACGGCCATCCGGGAATTCCATCAGAATCATCACTACAGGAGGTTATTGTAACTGCTCCCAAGAAAGTCAGTATTAGTATTTTTAGAAATTTTCTCATATCATACTTGTTTTATTAGATAGATACTGCCTGATATATCCGCAGTACATTTTTTATTTAAGAGTGACTACTGATGCTACGGATCTTTCGTCTCCGCTGGAGTCACTTGTCTTGATAGTCTCTTGCCCGTTGACTAACATGCAACTAGAACCACCGCCATCCAGATTGATGGCATCCGTACATCCCAGTGCTTTCATGATATTAGCTACATTTTCGGTGGTCATACCGGCAACTCCCGTTGTCATTCCATCTCCTTCACACACAAAAAGAATCATTTTCTTATCATTGGTGATACCAATAGCCGAACGAGGTCTGTTCGCCGTAGCGCCAATATCTGATAAGATTTCTTCTTCGTATGTATTCTTTATGTTTCCATCCAACAGAAGTACGGGACCACCGCCTATTCCTGTTTTAGCATTTAAGACAGTTCCTGTAGAGGGAAAATTTTCGTTAGGAGTTGTCTCTGATTTTACCGGTGAGGGTTCCGAATACCAATAAGTAACATTGGATAGTGTTGTGTAAGTCCACATTGATTTGAATGAGCCATCATTCATTTCACAGAATGCAGCTAATACAGGATACCAGAATGGACCGTTAGTCCAATCTTCTGCTGTTACATCATTGTTCTTACACACCATTTCACCGTTACGCCATATCAGACTTAATGAGCCTTCATAGAAAAAGCCTCCATTTATTACAATTGTGGAGTTATTCTCTTCATAAAATTCTTTTGGCTTTTTCAATCCTGTTTTTTCTCCTAATGCACCAAATGTTGCTTTACTCATATCACCCACAGCAATATAAGCTATCGCCTTTTTGCCTTCCAATGTTTCCGGTGATTTATATACGTTGATATGTTCAGGTAAAGTTCCATAAACGTCTTTCACATTGGTCCATCCCTGATTTACAATATCAGGATTGGCTTCAACAGGTTCGGTTGGAGTCTCCGGCTCTGCCCATGGCCAGTCCGGAATATCAGTGTTATCATCACCACATGCAATGAAAAAAGGCAGTAATGAGAATAACCATAACATTTTTATCTTTGTTGACATATAACTACTCCTTTAAATGATTTACAGACTTCTTTATCCCATATATTATGAGTGAGTATTTTCTCATAATATATGAGATAAAGAGATCATTAATTATTTGTCGATACAATCAAATTCATATCCTCCGATAACCTTACAGTTGTTATCCACGTAGTAAACACGAAGTTTATATCCATCTGTCGTTGGGGCAAGCAGTACATCGCCTGTTGCAGCTACACCATCAGCAGAGTTGAACGAAGAAAGTGTCGGATTGAATGACAAAGCATCCGAAGTAGATACTGTACCGGTGAATGATCCGTCTGATGTTACATCATACATATATAGGCATGGAGTTCCACCCCATTGTGGGAAATGAGCTGTACATACCAATACAAGATATTGTGCATTATTAAAGCCTCTTGCATCCAGACAGTTGTTATTCATTGCCCAAGAATTACCATTGTCGGAATCTGCCAAAGATTTGGCTGCATTATTATTTGCTCCATTCACCCAATAAAGTATGTTAGCATCATAATATGACAAGAAATAATCACTTTGAGCGGTAGTTCCCTTAGTCACTACTTTAGTGTTTGATGCAGGCGCTCCCCAACTATCTACACCGTTTACTGAAACAACTTGAGGACTTCCCAGTACGCCATCTGTTATAATCCAACGGACAAACTTGTTGGAACCAGAACCCGATGTTCCGTCGCAAGTGGCAATAATAGAGGCATTAGTATTGATATCTCCTTGAACAGACACTTTCGTACCCATATCCAGACCTGTACTATTGGTATAAGTTGTCAATAAAGTCGGAGCTGTTGTCACAGACGAAGTTTTATAGATAGAGAAGGATTTACCGTTAGTAGCCTTGGTAGCTAATAATATATTTCCCTTACTATCACTTGTCATACATCCCAAAGAAGCAACACTCACACTTCCCAAAGTTACATTACCAATCTTATTTCCGGTAGATGCATTGTAATATGTAGGATTGGTGGCACCATCTCCCAGGCAAACTACCAAATTATTTCCGTTAACGGCCAAAGAGGGTGAATTAGCACCGGTCCAAGGTAATCCGATAACTCCCATATCCAATTTGAATAATTCTGTTTCACTACCTTTTCTGTATCCGTAAGGGATCTTATCCGGTACTGCTTTTTGAATGGTATATGTTTGTTTTGTCACTCCATCGTGAGCTATCACCGTAAGTTCCACAGGCGAGTTAAAATTAAGCGGCTCCGTTTTAGGATCCGGTGACATGGTTGCATGAGCTGACAATGAATAATCTGCCAAGCAAGAAGATAAGTCTTCTGCAGAGATTAAAGATACAGTTTTGTGGTCTTCATCGATAATACCGGTAATATCCTCTGATGGTATTGAGAAACTTAGTAACTGACATTTAGTAGACTTAACTCTTTCACCTGTGATACAGATTTGTTTCTTATATCCTTGAGCGTCTGTGTAAGTGAAATAGTTTTCTTTAGTCAAGTCCAGAATTGAAAGAACCGGCTCAATGGTACAGTTGGGCGCCAACTTTGCCTGAACCCTCATCGTCTTCATATATTCTGAAGTTTCATTATCACTATTTTCAGGATAATACCATGGCATAGGGATTACATACTTATCTACAGAAGCATCTGCAATGGTATACACTACTGCTTCTTTATCTACGTATGGTCCAGAAGTAAAGAGCGCAGTCAAGCTCGTGATTCCCTGTCTGTCCGCAGTAGGAAGCACATATTCCGGATCTTGGCAAGAACTCGTGAGAGCCAAAACCCCTAATAATAGATATAGTATATTCTTTTTCATAATGTTTTCATTTTAGATTTATTGCCATTCTGCATATTGAGTTACTGCACCGTTATTATCCAACTCTGCCTGTGGCATCGGAAAACGATACATCTTAGTCGGGAAATTACGATCTTTATCGTCACATTGTGTATAAATGTAAGTGAAAGATCCATTTGCATTTTGCTCTATTTTCATTCCATGAAGACGAATACCGGTAAATGCTGTTGCAGATAATTTCCAACGCCGCATATCCCAATAGTAATGTCCTTCATATGCAAGTTCCACTTTACGTTCCTGACGGATGGCTTTTATTAAATCATTACCGCTTTTGTCTGTGTAAGATAAGCCTACTCTGTTACGAATATCTTTAATATCTTTATTTGCCTTATCCGTATAGCCATTCAAATGATAGCAGGCTTCTGCATGATTCAATAAGACTTCTGCATAACGAATTTCCGTCCATGGCTGCGTACTGGCTTGTATGGAAGTAAAGTTGTGATCCTCGTCTACCAGTTTGCGCAAATAGTATCCGGTGGTAGAACGTCCTTCCGGCTTCGCATCCGTTTTCCATGCAGCCCAACCATCAGTACCGTTTACGAAAGATTCTATAGTTCTACCTTTCCATGTTGCTCCATTATAAAGAATGGTAGCTTTAAAGCGCGGTTCCAGCTTATCGTAAGGAGGAGTAGCTGTAGTACCTTCAGCAGTATGCCATGCACTCCAATCAGGGAAACCACTGCCATCTGCATATTCATACGATTCAACCATTTCTTGTGTTGGGGTACCAAATCCTCCGGTCATGGAGTTACCATCCAATGCTTTATCACCTCCAGGAGTCATATATCCATCAAAGTCATGAGTTACAGTAGAACTTTTATCATAACAATATTGTAAAATGGCTTCTTTGCTTCCCGCTTTAAAGGCATTTGAATAGTCTTCTTTTGCTTCCAGTTCATAGCCCATTGCCATCACCTTTTCAGCTGCGATGCGAGCATCATCCCATCTTTCAGCATACAACATAGCTCTTGACAACATTGCATAAGCAGCTCCGCTGGTTAGACGTCCGTTAGGAGTTTTATCGACAGGCAAATGTTCGCCAGCATACTTCAAATCATTATATACAAAGTTCCATCCATCGGCTTCCGAACTAACCGGCATATCCTTTTTGATATTATCCAAATTCTCATCGTATATGATAACTTCTTTATAACGTTTCAATAAATCTGTATAGAGATATCCTCTGAAAAAACGCATTTCAGCTTCCAGGCGTTCTTCATCAGTCTGATTGAATGAAGCATACTTCTTTAATTTGTTGATACCTTCATTGACGCGGCGCACGTACTCGTACATAGTACCCCAGTTACCTAAATAAGTACTAACATAGTTCACCGTAAGGACAGAGCCTCCATAAGCAATTTCACTGGGTATTTGACATTTGGCCATATAGTTGTAAGAACCATATTTAAGCTGATCCGTCAAAGCTTCTGTCATTCCTGCCAAACATTGTCCGTCCCGATAGACTCCTAAATAATCTATATAGCGATAGAAATCGTTGACTGCTTGCTCTGCATAGTCAAGTTTACTCCATACAAGTTTATCTGATGCTCTGTCTGTTGGAGTCATGTCCAGATAATCGCTACATGAGCCAAGCCCTAAAGAGGCTCCCAACAATATGATACTTAATACTTTTGTTTTCATAATAGAACTTTTAAAGGTTTAGAAAGTCAAAGTTATACCGCCCATAATGGTGCGTTGTTGAGGATAGTATCCGTTATTTACTCCCGGAGATTCAGGATCGATTCCATCAGGAAGACCGCAAATCGTGAATAAATTGGAACCTTCTACATAAATTCTTAGATTCTGAATACCTACGGGGCTCATCCATTTCTTGGGGAATGTATAACCTAATTGTGCAGATTTGAGACGAAGGTATCTACCATTACGCAGCCAGAAAGTGGAAGCTAGTCCATTATCTCCTCCATGCCCCTGATTGCCCAGCGTAAGTCGGGGGAATGTTCCATTCGGGTTTTCTACTGTATATGCATTCTGAACCAAGTATAATGGTGAGTTGGCACCTTCTTTAAATGCTTGTGTCCAAACAGTGTTGTCGTCATAGCCATTATAATAAGTGCCTGTCAATGATACGTCGAACAATGCACCTCCGGTAAATTGTGCACTTAAATCGAATCCATTCCAGGCACAATTTAAGTTCAAACCATAAGTTAGTTCCGGACGATTACCACGTCCAACACGTGTTCTATCATCTTCGTCTATTTTACCATCACCATTCAAATCTTTATACTTGATATCACCTACATTAGGACGGGTGCCATACCAGGCTGAATTGTCTATTTCTTCTTCCGAACGGAATAGACCATCTGCAATCCACACAACAGAGGCATCTACACTACGTCCTGTACGTTTTCTCCATTCTACTGTATTAGGACTATCCGGATAGCGGAGGTAGCGGTTTCTTGCAAATGTCAGATTGAAGCTCGCACCATAAGAGAATGGCTTACCTGCCAAATTAAATTTATTACGATGACTCACCGTTACTTCAACTCCTTTGCTATCTACCTTATTGTAATTGGCATAAGTATAATAATATCCTCCCATGGATGGTGGATAATCACCTCCCATTGCTGTCAGGATATCGTAGGTGTAATTATAAAATGCATCGAATTCTACACCTAACAGACCATTCCACATGGTAAAATCAAAACCTGCATTGTAGGTTAAAGTGTTCTCCCAAGTCAGAGTAGGATTGGCTATAACAGAAGCACGTAATGCTTGCATTACTTTTCCATTCAAAATTGTCTGGTATGCATTTTTGTTGCTATCCATCAAATTATAAGTACTAAGGAATGCGTATGGGCTCACTGCATCGTTTCCTAACAAACCAATGGATGCGCGAATCTTCATGTCATCCAAGAATGTCAAATCAGACATAAAATTTTCTTTGGATATTCTCCATGCTACAGATGCTGATGGAAAGAACGCCCAACGTTTTCCACTGACGTTACCCGCGAATTTATAAGAGCCGTCATATCGACCTGTAAATTCTGCCAGATACTTATTGTCATAGTCATATTTCAGACGGAAAACATAACCTATGCTACGATTTGCATCACTGTAGCCCGAGATTGGGGAGTCAGCCGGCTGGCCAAAACTTAATTCAGGAAGTTCGGAGAAACTCATATTCTTATTATATCCGGAGAAGCTATTTTCTTTATAGTCCCGAATTTCTGCTAATACCATTGCTTCCACATTATGCTTTCCGAAGGAGTTTGCATAGTTTATACTCCCTTGACCTACCATTTGATGAGAACTGTATTGTCCTTCACCTAAATTTATTCCATTGGCTGTACCACGGGGATCATCTGCTTTAGACCAAGTCCAATCTGTTGTTGAAGTCGGCATTCTATGTATATATGTAGAATAAGGCGTATTCAGATTCTTATTATGAGAAGTTGTATAGTCATAAGCTCCGGTTACTTTCACGCTCAAACCTTTAACCCAAGGTACATTATATTGTAAAGAGATGTTGGTCTGTAAATCAAAGCTGTTAGTATGCTTATACCCGGATTCATAAATAGCAGCCAACGGACTGTTGGGCAGACTTGTGTTATTCTGTGTAGTAGCACTATAAAGTCCGTCGTATGTTTCCGGCAAATATGGGTGCATCATTATAGTCTGATGAGCTACTGACAACCAGCCTTGTTCACCTAGTTCGGAATTAGAATCCGTACCACCCGAAGCATATCCCGGAGTCTCACGCTTGCCAACATTTCCTGCAATACCTAAACTTAACTGGAAGTTCTTAGCCAATTGAGTCTCAAGATTAGTTCTCAAATTATATCTCTTGTAAGAGAAATTATCAATGTTACCTTTTTGACCTAAATAACCCACGGAAGCAAAGTAACGCATCTTATCGCTACCTCCTTGTACTGTTACATTGTGTTTCTGGTTGATACCGGTTCCGAATACTTTATCAATATAGTTAACATTATCCCATCCGTCAGTAGGATCACCATTCAACATCGCTTCTACATTTGCCTTTGTAAAAACAGGAGTATATTGACTAATCTCCGAAATACTTCCATTAGCCATTTTATCCATCATGTCAGCCATGTTATAATAATAAGCAAACTGAGGTCCATTCATAAACTGTGGGAAGTTTGCATTCATAGATGCTCCTATTGAACCGTTATAAGTGATTCTGGATTTTCCTTCCTGACCTTTTTTAGTAGTTATAATAATAACACCACCCGCTCCTTTTAATCCATAAACTGCTGCAGAAGCTCCATCTTTTAAGACAGATACGCTTTCAATGTCATTAGGATCAATATCATTAATAGAACGAGGCATTCCGTCTACTATATAGGTAACATTATAAATAGAGCCACGAACCCGTAATGTAGCCTGGTCATCTCCCGGTTCACCGGATACTTGGACGGATGAAATACCCGGCAAGCGTCCACCTAAAAGACTTGATACATTGGTTGCCGGTGCTTTCAACAGTTCATCACCTTTTACCGCAGATACGGCTCCGGTCAAAGATTGTTTTTTGGCAGTACCATATCCGACAACAATAACTTCATCCAAAGCCGCCACATCATCTTTCAGAACCACATTAATGGTATTCTGACCTGCTACTTTTATTTCCTGATCTGCCATTCCAACATAAGAGAATGATAAGATGTCTTTTGCTGTGGCCTGAATGCTGTATTTTCCATTTACATCTGTAATTGTGCCATTAGTAGTTCCTTTTACAACAACACTTACTCCTGGTAGAGGTTCCCCTATACCATCAGTAACAGTTCCTTTCACTAAACTCTGTGCATGACTACTGATAGCACATGCAAATAGTGCGTATAATGAAAACATAAAAATTTTCAATATACGAGAGTTTTTCTTGATTTTTGAGTTAAACTCTGTCATAGAATTAATTTTTAGATTATTAATATAGATTGGTTAACATATCCGTTATTGTTTATAGCTGTTCCAATACTTTCCAGCATTGGTATAACCCTCTTGGTACATGGAAACATCCTTTCCATTTCCCTCCTTTCAATGGTAACAGCACTTCACCTCTCCGGTTTAAGTATCCATACCATTCGGGATGCTCTTTATCTTTAAAATGAGTCCATGTATAATCGTGCACTTTTTCAAACCATTCCAGACATTGGTTATCTCCGGTCAATTGATAACTTTTCAGAAGAGAGATGAGTGTTTCAATATGTACCCACCAAAGTTTCTGGTCCCATTCCAACTGTTGTGGTGGATAGCCATTACGATCCATGAAATAATAGATACCTCCATATTCTTTATCCCAACCATAATCAAGCATTGTAAGAGTGATGTTCTTAGCCTTTTCGATTAATTCCGGACGGTTTAGACGTTTCCCTAAATCCATTATAAACCACATAGCTTCAATCGCATGGCCTGGAGTAATCTGCCGTCCTTCAAAGCAATCTATCAGATTACCATTCACATCTACATTCTCAACAATGATTCCGCCAAGTTCAGGGCGATAGAAAACATCCATTACTTCATGAATACAAGTATCCATCGCTTGTTCCAAATAGTCTTTCCCTAAAATATGCTCTATTTCCATAGCAAGATTGCATAGTATCATCGGCAGGGCAAAGTTTTTCAGATTACGGGTACCTGGATGAAGCTTATTCCATTTACCTTTCGGGTTATCTACTTTGGAAAGGATAATATCGAAGTTTTTTTTAGCAATGTCAGCATATTCCTGATTACCGGTTGCAAGGCTTAATTGCCCGAAAGCCATAGCAGCGAATGTATATGAAAAGATATTGTATGGTTCTACCAATGGTCTACCCGAACGGTCAAGGGAAAAATACCAGTTATAGTTACCATCATGTCCATATTTTTTTAGAAATTCACCGCCTTGAACGGCACAATCCAGCCATTCCTTGCGTTTTTCCACTTTATTATAAAGCATAGAGAACATCCACACTTCGCGGCCTTGCAGCCAGATAAACTTATCTGTATCGAAAACTCTTCCTTCACGATCCAAACAGGTGAAGTAGCCTCCATATTCATGGTCTTGTGAGTTTTCAAGCCAGAAAGGAAGAACATTATCCAAGAGTTCATCCTTGTATTGATTTGCCAGTTTCTTAAAATCCATACATCTTTTATTATTAAGTTATTAAGGTCTTTTTGTTTTACTATTCCGAACGGGTCCAATATCTTTCAATCTCCTCCAGTGACTTCCCGGTAGTCTCCGGCACGAGTTTCCAGACAATCAGCATATACGGTACGCACATGAGGGCGAACAGGAAGAATGTTCCGGCGGGGGTAAGGTTCTGGAGCATCCAGGGGGTCAACTGTCCGATCAGGTACGTTCCGATCCAGAGAGCGAATCCTGCTATCGACATGGCCAGTCCGCGAACCTTGGTGGGATACATCTCCGAGAGGAGCACGAATACCACAGCGCAGATAGACACGGCACAACAGAATACATAGAACAGGAAGAAAATAAGCAGGAAGAGGCTGGATACTCCCAGGGAATCTCCGAAGAGGAAGTACAGGCCGATGAGAATCAGAGAAACAACCATTCCCGAAACGCCGTAATAAACCAGCTTCTTGCGGCCTACCTTATCAATGATGACAAGAGCCAGAACAGTGGTCAAGGTGTTGACTAGTCCTACCAGAACTTGGTAAAAAAGAGAATCTCCACCTGAAAGTCCTGCTTTTTCAAAAATAGAAGGGCCGTAATAAAGCACTGCATTCACTCCCATAAATTGCCCTAAAATGGCAATACAAACACCGATAATAACAGCTTTGAATATTCCGGGCTTCATTAATAACGACCATTCCGATCTCGTTTCAGAGGTCAGTACAGATTTCGTTTCTTTTAATTGACTTTTCGCTTCTGTAATTGAATTATATATTCTTTCTAGTATATTTACAGCTTTTAAATCTTTACCACGTACAATTAACCAACGAGGACTTTCCGGAATAAAGAATATGATAATGAAAAATAAAATTGCGGGCAATGTTTCCATCCCTAACATTCCTCTCCAGACTTCAGTAATAAATACCTTATTCAACCAGTCCACACTTAATTGAGTTCCACTCTCTGCCCATGCTAATAATTGATAATTAACCAAATAGGCACCTAAGAAACCTACTGTTACAGCTAACTGATACAGTGATACCAAACGTCCTCTATACTGCGCTACAGCTAGTTCTGATATATAAAGAGGAGAAACAATAGAAACAACCCCTATTCCTACTCCACCTATAATCCGATAAACCACCAATTGGGTAAAATCAGCTGATAGAGCACATCCTAAGGCTGATGTGGAAAACAATACAGCTGAAATAACCATCGTAAGTTTTCTTCCTAACTTATCACTTAGGATTCCTGCAAAAAGGACACCTACAATAGAGCCTACTAAAGCACATCCTACATACCATCCCTGTTGCAAGGTATCCAACTGAAATAGTTGAGTCACCTGGGCAATTGTTCCCGATATAACTGCGGTATCATATCCGAACAAAAAGCCTCCCAATGCTGCCACAACAGAAAGGAATATAAGATAACCGAAATTGATTGTAGACTTCATCATATTTATTTTATTTCAAAATATTCTTTATATCTGTCATATAAATGCCCTGCTTGCAAATAAGCTGACTGCGGACTCATAAAATGAGAGAATTCAAAGGTGATAGCCTTATCATATCCAGCACGTTTTGCTGCCTCCAATTTCATCCGAAGTTTATCGAACTTAATGGGTAGAAAACGAATAGGCATATCACGGTCAAAAGATTCGGCATTTGTCCAACATTGCATACCATACTTATCTGCTAATTTTTTATTGACAGAAAAGAAAGCATCCAATTCATCATAATCAATATGACCATCTTGAAAAGCACATGCATCTACCACATCATGAATTCCATCAAAAATTTCATCCCATTCTTTTTCGTGTTGTTGTACAGAAACAGCATCTTCTCTTGTCATTTTTGTTGTTCCCATTATTGCCTTTTTGCCATCGATCCAAGGCGATATAAAAGTTGGCAATCCATTAGATATATCCTTACATTGTTTTCCTAATGCATGAAAAGCACCAATCGCACCTTTTGTTGCCCGGCTTATTTCACCACTGATATACCATCCTCCAAAACTTTTATACTTGGAACCATAATTTTCCCAAACTTCATCAATTACATATTTGTTATCTTCTACTTCCCAGGTCATATCTCCTGTGTCCCAGTATTTACCCGAATCATATAGTCCAAAATAGAATTTCATTCCATACTTTTCAGCTAAACGCAAAAACATATCTACCAAATCGACAGAAGGCATATAGCAACCTTTTTTCAGCAAATAAGGAGAAGGGAAAGTTACAAATTTACGGTAGCCCGAACGGATCATTATTACTGTATCAATTCCTATATTCTTCATGTGCTGAAAATCCAGGTCCCATTCTTTCTCACCCCAGTTCTGATGTGGAATGTCATGCGATATCTCATCCAGAAAAGTTCCGGTAATTTTTAATCCATTGTTTTTAGGAACAATGAGTTTACTTTCCAGACCATCGGTTGCCACTATTGTACTAGCATTAGCTTTTGAAGTACAAGATTCAAACAATGTTGGCACAGCCAAAGCCGACGCACCAGCCAATGTGGCTTTTTTTAGAAAATTTCTTCGATCTAATGTTTTCATATTAGTTTAATTAAAACAGCTGTTAACATTTATATTTTTATTACCTATTGAATATACTGTCCTGTAATATCTATTTTTTTATTATTGAAAGGATCTAATATCTGATCTATCAAAATAGCCATTTCACTCCGTAGAATATTTCGGTTCATATCTAAATCTTTCAAGCCAAATTCATTCCAGATTTCTTCGCCCCTCCCCTTCTTCAACTCAATACTTTCTTTTTCAGCAATCCCTTCTATCATCTCTACCGCTTTCTGAATTGATATGGTATTATTACCTTCAAAAACTTGCTTATCAACAAAAGGATACACATCTCTTAACCCTTCCAACTCATTTGCCAATAACAAAGTATCTGCTCTAAACCACGTTTGATTTGCCCAGTCAACACTTTTACCTATACCTTTTAAAATTCCAGTAGAGCCTACACGCTGTAATGATTTGAACATTGGATGATCCATTGCAACATCTAAATAAGGCAATAAATATCCTTTCGCATCCAAAATTGCATTTTGCACTTCCCGAACAGACACTTCACTAATATTCTTATTTTCTTTCACTGCAAGAGCTGCCAATGCTCCCGCTGCCTGTCCAATCTGCATTACCATAGGTTGCAAGCGAGTGGTGCCATTAATTATATTGGAAACGGATATTGATTTTTCAGCAACAATTAAACCTTCAACATCTTTCGGAATCAGAGTTCCTAAAGGCAAGCCATACGAAGGTACCGGATGAAAATAGAGGTTAGGCAATTCTTCATATCCATGATAACGGGTATGATGATGATCTACTGGATAATTTCCAACAGCGATACAAGTGCGATAAAGTGGTTGAGACTGGTTAAACGGTTCACAAACATGATTTAAATTAAAACGAACCAATCCATGGATTCTTCTTGACTCCCTATGATAAGGAATAAATGGCAGTTTATCAGCCGTAGGATATTCATCATCAGCCAATCCCAATGTATTAAAGCCTAACTCATGTTGCAGGAAATAAACAAAGCACATTGTATAATGCTTGGCATATTTCAATGCTTCTTCACGTTCCTCGCGAGTCATCTCAATCAGGTTAACATAATAATCATTGCCTTCTATCGGCCAATTTATCATATACTTATTATTAGGAAGCTTCCCATATGTTATCATCATTTCCTTAGACCATACACGATCCGGTTCTTTAGGTGTGATACAAACAGGACTGGCGCATGCACAAGCAAATTCATCTTTATTGTATCCTTCAGGGCAAGGAATCGTCACATCCTTACCATAATCTTTCAAGGTTGCAACGTATGTAATATCCTGAACTATATTATTTTTCTCTTCCGGGGCAATATCTTCTTTAGTATCACGACGGCTTTCCATACCGATATCATATTTCACACCACACATTTTCGCTATATCGCCCAATTCAGTACCATCAATCAAAATTTTAGCGCATACTTTTTTAATAGTATTATCCTTCATCTGAATTTGAGCAATCCAAGAATCATCTTTTCTTTCCAATTTTACCAGAGTAGCATTATGCCATACTTTTAATTTTTTCTCTACGCCAACCATCTCATGGAAAATTTTATTTCCAACTGAAGGTTCAAATAATACTCCACTCACCCAACCGGTTTTTAAAGAATCAAGTCCTCCATAATAATCTGCTAAATGTCCGCGAAACTCACCAAACAAACCAGCCGGTAAATCATAATTTCCATCAACAGCACTTACACCCGCAGAAGTTAGCATTCCACCCAACCAGTCTGTTTCTTCCACTATTAATGTCTTAGTTCCCATTCGAGCAGATTGAATGCCAGCAGTCACCCCACTAGCCCCTCCACCAACAATCAGCACATCAACAGAATCATCCCAATGAGAACATGCCGTGAAACATAAGGCTATTAATAAATATAGAGTTAAAAAATAGTTTCTCATATTTAATTCATTTAAGGATACAAACTTTTATTAATAATATCACGGCACAAATATAGCTATATTTATTAAATAAACAACAGATAATAAAATATTTTATTAATAAAATCACTATTTACAGCATAATTAATTAATAGAAGGGGGAATTAGTTCATAAATCATCATATTCCATTTATTATACCCATAATCGATCACCCCTATATTACCCTGTATGTAAACTCATTAGATAACATATATATAGTATGGCATCCAAGATATTCTAATTTTCAAGGTTCTAAAACCGTAAATTAATAAAAAAATTAATTATCTTTGTATGAATTACCAAATAAGCATAGTTATGAACCAACAATTCTTGAAAGAAATAGAAAAGGGCTCTAAAAGCGCTCTCGTCAAAAAGAGAATTATTACACATTATATATATAATGGCAGTTCTACAATTCCCGATCTTTCAAAAGAGCTGGATTTGAGTGTACCAACCGTCACCAAATTTATTGGCGAAATGTGTGATGACGGATATATTAATGATTATGGAAAATTGGAGACTAGCGGCGGACGCCATCCAAACCTTTATGGACTTAATCCCGAATCCGGTTACTTTTTAGGTGTAGACATTAAAAGATTCGCCGTCAATATCGGCCTGATAAATTTTAAAGGCGATATGGTGGAACTGAAAATGAATATACCTTATAAATTTGAGAACTCAATTGAAGGGATGAATGAGTTATGCAAACATATTCTCAATTTTATAAAGAAACTCACTATTAATAAAGAGAAGATCTTAAATATTAATGTAAATGTATCGGGACGTGTAAATCCTGAATCAGGATATAGCTTCAGCCAGTTTAATTTTGAAGAGAGACCGTTAGCAGATGTATTATCCGAAAAATTAGGATATAAAGTGACTGTTGACAACGATACGCGTGCCATGACCTATGGAGAATATATGCAAGGCTGTGTAAAAGGAGAAAAAGATATCATTTTTGTAAATGTGAGCTGGGGAGTAGGGATTGGAATTATTATTGATGGGAAGATCTATACTGGAAAATCCGGTTTCTCCGGTGAGTTTGGACACATGAGCGCTTATGATAATGAAATAATCTGCCATTGCGGCAAAAAAGGATGCCTGGAGACAGAAGCCTCCGGTTCAGCACTGCATCGCATTTTATTGGAACGTATTCAGAGCGGGGAAAGCTCCATACTATCGACTCGAGTCGCCACAGAAGAAAATCCGATTACTCTTGACGAGATAATTGCTGCTGTGAATAAAGAAGACCTGCTTTGCATTGAAATTGTAGAAGAAATCGGGCAGAAACTAGGAAAACAGATTGCCGGACTAATCAACATCTTCAACCCAGAACTGGTAATTATAGGTGGAACTTTATCTCTGACTGGCGATTATATCACCCAGCCCATAAAAACAGCTGTACGCAAATACTCACTCAATCTGGTGAATAAGGATTCAGCCATTATAACATCCAAATTGAAAGATAAAGCAGGCATTGTTGGTGCTTGCATGCTAGCACGCAGCAGAATGTTTGAAAGCTGATTATCTTCTACGCTGGGAGAAAAAGTTATCTATAAAGCGAACGATATAGACTACTGCTACTCCGGCAACAACTAAAACAATAATACGACTTAACATAGATTATATTTTTATATTTCACATCTATTACATACACCGGATTTTCCTTTCATAGGAAACTGGATATTTTGTAAAAATTAGAACGCTGATTATTAATTAATAATCAGCGTTCTAATTTGAGAGCCGCTAGCCAGACTTGAACTGGCGACCTACGCGTTACGAATGCGTTGCTCTACCAACTGAGCTATAGCGGCGTTTGTCTCTCGTTTACGGCGTGCAAAATTACAGCTTTATTTGAGAAAACAAAAAGAATCCGATTATTTTTTGAACTTAATTTTTAAATCAACTTTTGTTGACGTAATCTAAAACTTTTCTTTGTGCTCAAATTTCCCGTCCTCGGTATAATATTTCCATGTACCTTTCGGTTTATTATTTGCATACTTTCCACGAAGTTTCAAGGTACCATCTTCATAATATTCACGGTAACGGCCATGACGTTTCCCTTCTTTTACTTCCGCTTCACTCTTCAACGCCCCTTCCGGGTAAAACTCCCGCAAAACATTCCCTTCAAACTTTTCGACATAGAAACGTTTCAATTCGCTCATCTGCTCTTTCTCGGTTTCAGCATCTTCATTCATTTCCTTATCATCTTCATCAGTAGCAATAGCAACGGTAACCTCTTCCGGTTGATATGGGCTATAATCCATCACATACTGCAAAGAAGCCGACTGATCCTCTCCTATAATCTGCATAGTCCAGTAAGGGAATGAATACAAAACATCTTTGTTTGATTGTATTTCATTCCATGTGGCAGGATTCATCATCGGTTTCAACTGGGAATAAAACTTGCGCACATCTGTATATAAGAAAATAGTAGAACTTGATTTTAAATATGACAGTGCATTTTCAAAACCTGGATTATTTTTCAATAAATTCTTCTGCTCGTAATCTTCTACAAAAGAAAGTAAAGAAGCTGCTTTATTACTAAAAACGACATAATCGTCAACATAAGTATAGTATGGCTTCTCAAATTTATCAAATAGCTTCCCAAAGAACAAGCGGAAAAAGCCTTTCATCTCGATATAATTAATCTCGAAATCCTTATAATTAGCAGTCTTAATCTTAACCGGAGTACGTCGCTTAATCTTCTTTTCAATGAATTCCATGTTCTTACGGGCATCTTTAATACTTTTAGCCCTGATAGCCAGAATCAGTTCGGGATCATGCCCTAACAAACCTGGTTCGGATTGGGTAATAGCAAACTCTCCTGACATCCAACTCAAAAAGTTTTCTTCCAAAGATATACCAAATAACCCTTCTATCTTTTTCCGGGAACTTTGATAAGAATCATACAGCTGTTTATTGTGAACCGACAGTGCATTCTCCAGTTCCTTTACAAAGGTCACCGGACTATTGAAACCTATATTCGTATAAAGAGCTGTCCGTCCGGACAGAATCTCATGTGCTTTCATTTTATGTTTTCCCGAATTCAACAAAGCAGTGACATAAGGATCGGCAGAATCTTTTTTCAACGTATATCCTTTCACCTCCATCCGCTCCTTATTCGTATTTAAATAAAGTCCGGCAAAATTCATGGAATTGCTAAACAGATCAATGTACTCATTTCTTGTACCTAAATAAATAGACATAAATTGAGGTACACGCGCATAATTGACAAAGACCCTGACAAGTCCCTTACCGGAAACCAACTTCTCCGTTTCAATAAAAGACTGATCAAGCCCGATTTTAGGTTTATTACGAGAATCAATAGCAGACTCGACAAGTCCGGATGTATAAGAACCTACCAAATGATTATCAACAAAAGCAATATAGAAAATATCCCTCGTCTCGGGATCGCGCATTTCAAAGATATTAATGCTATTATGCATCCGATTAGTCACAGTAAAACCACTCATAACCAATACGGTTTCAACCTGGTCTTTCAATAAGTCCATCTTTGATGTCTTCTGCATATCCAGGATAAGTAGAAAATCCCAATTAGCGGGACGAGTCTTATGGAGCGAAATAAGCATATCCCGCTCACCAACAAGCGATAATAATACCTTATTGCTTTTGACAACGGAATCCAGCTTCTCCACACTTTGCGTCACCTCCTCAAAAGATTTCGCTTTCTTCAGGCATTGCCATGTCTCGCTTCCACTAAACTTCTCCCAATCTTCAATCGGAGCCGATGACTGAATAATAAATGCCGCATCTTCCGGAACCAGATAGATCTGCTGAATATTACGATCAGGCGAGACAAATAAATAAACTACGGAATATACAACATATACCGCCAAAGCCAATGCAGCCACAACTAAAGTTCTCTTCACTATTTTCGAGGTACTTTTTTTCTTCTCCGGGCCTGCATATTGCTCTTCTTGCCCGCTATTTAATTCATCCATTATTGAGTTGTTATAAACTTGAATGGACAAAAATAGTAAAAAAGATGAGATTAATTAGTTAATTCATACTCATTTAGTGAATTAGTTCAATAAACAAGATTTTATAAAAAACAGTATAAAGGAGATATCCTCCCTCCTATTTTTATAAAAAACTATTCTGAATAAAGTATAAACCATTGACTCGTATCGTAAATATGTACTAACTTTACAGCATGAAAAAGAAATTTCAACTCGAAGTTCCGGGAGGAGCCGATAAAGTCTTACTTCATACCTGTTGTGCTCCTTGTTCATCAGCCATTATCGAATGTATGATGCAACATCACATCACCCCTGTTATCTATTATTGCAATCCTAATATCTATCCGCTGGAAGAGTATATGATAAGAAAAGACGAATGTACGCGCTATGCCCAATCATTGGGATTGGAGATAATAGATGCTGATTACGATCATGAAAACTGGCGATGCCATATAGCAGGAATGGAACAGGAACCCGAAAGAGGAGGGCGCTGCCTACGTTGCTTTAAACTACGCTTATTGGAGACCGCCCGTTATGCACATGAACATGGCCTTTCCGTAATAACCACAACACTTGCTTCCAGTCGTTGGAAAAGCCTGGAGCAGATTAGTGAAGCCGGACAATATGCCACTGCTTCATATCCGGATGTCACATACTGGGAGCAGAATTGGCGGAAAGGCGGACTTAGTGAACGACGCATCGCCATCATTAAAGAGTATAACTTCTACAACCAGCAATATTGCGGCTGTGAATTCAGTATGAGAAAAGAAGAATAAAACGAACCCGCCATCACCAGCTAACCAATGAATCGAAGTAAAAAAGGCAAAAACAGAAAGCTATTCAAAAAGAAATCACATTCCAATAACAGATTAGGATGTATCATCGCCATTATTGTGCTCATACCTATTCTTTTTGGCGTCTACTTATATTGCCAACAGATTAATATCCAGAAAAATAATGAACTGCAAACCGATGCATCCCTTCAAATTCCACTTGGCAAAGATCTGGAGACACCCATATCATTAGTTCCCCGGCAAGAACAAATCATCCGGCATAGCGGATATACCGTATCATATAATAAAGATTTAAAAATACCCAACTGGGTCTCTTACGAACTAACCCGGGAAGAAACCAAAGGAAAAGAAAAAAGAGGCAATCGTTTTATCGCCGACCCATTAGTGACAGGCCCGATTGCAACTAACGCCGACTACACCCGTTCAGGATATGATAAAGGCCACATGGCTCCTGCAGCAGATATGAAATGGAGCCCTGAAGCCATGAAAGAATCATTCTATTTCAGCAATATGTGCCCCCAACATCCACAGTTAAACAGAAGAGGATGGAAAAATCTGGAAGAAAAAATCCGGAATTGGGCTATAGCAGATAGTGCCATTATTATTATATGTGGACCTATTATTGAAAAACAGCCTAAAACGATTGGGAAAAATAAAGTCGCAGTACCTCAACGGTTTTTCAAAGTAGTCCTATCTCCTTTTGCCAAACCAATACGGGCTATCGGCTTCTTATTCAACAACGAGCAGGCAGTAGAACCTCTATCTTCATATGTAGTTACAGTGGATAGCATCGAGAGTCTGACTAACATGGATTTCTTCGCACCCCTGCCCGACGAAATAGAAAACAAGATAGAAGCGGACGCTAATTATTCCTTATGGCCGAACTAACTTGCAAAACTCATTCAGTTGAAACGAAGTCATCTCCATGCGCCAATAGTATTCTGCCACATACAGCCCCTCGCCTTATTAAAAAGGGATGCCGTAGCGATTCTAACGATTTCACACGATATCATCAAGTAATTCAATTAGTCCCACATATTATGGGAAAGTATTCTTTTATATTGTGGGAAAGTATTCCCACAATATATGGAACTAATGGAGTTACTATACAAAGAGGGAAATACTATAAAGATCTGGATAAATCCAGAAGGGTGAAACGCAAGATGAGAAAATAGCTTCATAAACCGCACCGAAAGAAAACAAACTTTTGATGCGGTCGCCCTGTGATTCATCATGTAAAGAGAACAATCCTATCCAAATTCTTTTTATCTTTGGCGAACTTTTTAAATATACCTCAAAAGATGAAGAGAAAAAAGAGAAATATTCTACTATCAATTCTAATCGGAGCATTCCTCCTTTGTGCAATTGCCGGAGGCACCTTTTATTACTATCTGTTTGCTCCTCAATTTCATCCATCTAAAACTGTATATATTTATGTAGACCGGGATGACACAGCCGACTCTATCTATCATAAAATACAAAGATTCGGGCATGTCAATAAGTTCACCGGATTCCGGTGGATGGCAAAATACAAAGATTTCGATCAGAATATCCATACCGGACGTTATGCCATTCGTCCCAATGACAATGTCTATCATGTATATAGCCGCTTTTCCAGAGGTTATCAGGAAGCGATCAACCTTACTATCGGAAGTGTCCGGACATTAGACCGGTTAGCACGAAGCATTGGAAAACAACTCATGATAGACTCTGCCGAAATCGCCAGCCAGTTATTCGACTCTACTTTCCAGGCTCAAATGGGATACACAACCATAACACTCCCCAGCCTTTTCATACCGGAAACCTATCAGGTATATTGGGACATGAGCGTAGACGACTTCTTTAAACGAATGAAGAATGAGCACGAACGTTTCTGGAACAAAGAACGTCTGGCACAAGCCACCGCCATCGGCATGACACCGGAAGAAGTCAGTACTCTTGCTTCCATCGTCGAAGAAGAAACCAACAACAATGAAGAAAAGCCAATGGTAGCCGGATTGTATATCAACCGTTTACATCAAGATATGCCTTTGCAGGCAGATCCTACCATCAAATTTGCACTACAGGATTTCGGTCTGCGCCGAATCACCAACGAAAATTTAAAAGTCAATTCCCCCTATAACACCTATATAAATACCGGACTGCCTCCAGGCCCCATCCGTATTCCTTCTAAAAAGGGAATAGACAGCGTATTGAACTATACCAAACATAACTATATCTACATGTGTGCCAAAGAAGATTTTTCCGGAACTCACAACTTTGCATCCAATTATGCCGACCACATGGCAAATGCAAGAAAATACTGGAAAGCCCTGAATGAAAGAAAGATTTTCAAGTAAATTTGTGATAAAACGAACGGAAAAGCCTATCTTTGCCCGATAGATTAACAAACTGTGATCAACACTAAATAAAAGAAATATATATGAGCAAGCAACTCTTACTTGGCGATGAAGCCATTGCACAAGCTGCACTGGATGCCGGACTTTCAGGTGTTTATGCCTATCCTGGTACTCCTTCAACTGAAATTACGGAATATATTCAAATGGCCCCAATAACGACCGAACAGAATATACACAACCGTTGGTGTGCCAATGAAAAAACAGCGATGGAAGCTGCGTTGGGTATGTCATTCGTTGGTAAACGGGCATTAGTTTGTATGAAGCACGTAGGTATGAATGTAGCTGCCGACTGTTTTGTCAACTCTGCCATCACAGGTGTGAAAGGCGGATTGATCGTGATAGCAGCAGACGACCCTAGCATGCACTCTTCGCAGAACGAACAAGACAGCCGTTTCTACGGAGATTTCTCACTGATTCCTATGTACGAACCCAGCAATCAGCAGGAAGCGTATGACATGGTATACAGTGGTTTCGAATTCTCTGAAAAATTGGGTGAACCTATTTTGATGCGTATGGTAACCCGCCTTGCACACTCCCGCTCTGGAGTAGAACGCAAAGCACAAAAACCACAGAATGGCATCTCTTTCAGCGAAGATCCTCGTCAGTTCATCTTGTTACCAGGAAATGCCCGTAAACGCTACAAAGTATTACTTGCGCGCCAAGACGAGTTTATCAAAGCTTCGGAAGAATCACCTTATAATAAATATACAGATGGTCCTAACAAAAAGTTAGGAATTATCGCTTGTGGTATCGGCTACAACTATCTGATGGAAAACTATCCTGAAGGTTGCGAATATCCGGTACTTAAAATCGGCCAGTATCCATTGCCTAAAAAGCAATTACATCAATTGATTGAATCCTGTGACGAGATCCTCGTTCTGGAAGACGGACAACCATTTGTAGAAAAACAATTGAAAGGTTATCTGGGCATCGGCGTTAAAGTAAAAGGACGTTTGGACGGTACCCTGTCACAAGACGGAGAATTAAATCCGGACTCTGTAGCTCGCGCCGTAGGTAAAGAGAATAAATCAGAATTCGGTATTCCTTCTGTCGTAGAAATGCGTCCGCCCGCACTTTGCGAAGGTTGCGGACACCGCGATATGTATATCACATTGACCGAAGTTCTGAAAGAAGAATATCCATCTCATAAAGTATTCAGCGACATCGGCTGTTACACATTAGGTGCGAATGCTCCTTTCAATGCAATCAACTCATGTGTAGACATGGGTGCCTCCATCACGATGGCGAAAGGTGCGGCTGACGGAGGTCTTTTCCCAGCTGTAGCTGTAATCGGAGACTCCACATTCACCCATTCCGGAATGACCGGACTATTAGATTGTGTGAACGAGAATGCCAGTGTAACCATCGTCATCTCCGACAATGAAACTACCGCCATGACAGGTGGACAGGACTCTGCCGGAACCGGACGTATCGAAGCGATCTGTGCAGGTATCGGAGTAGATCCGGCTCATATCCGCGTCGTTACTCCGTTGAAGAAAAACTATGAGGAGATGAAGCAAATCATTCGCGAAGAGATCGAATATCGTGGTGTATCTGTCATTATTCCACGCAGAGAGTGTATCCAGACATTAGCACGCAAAAAAAGAAGTAAGTAAGCCATGAAGAAAGACATTATATTATCAGGAGTCGGTGGACAGGGAATTCTGTCTATTGCTACAGTGATCGGCAAAGCTGCCTTGAAAGAAGGATTATATATGAAACAAGCAGAAGTGCACGGAATGAGCCAACGCGGAGGAGATGTTCAATCCAACCTCCGTATCAGCGACCAGCCGATTGCTTCAGACTTGATCCCATCAGGTAAATGCGACCTTATCATTTCATTGGAACCCATGGAAGGATTGCGCTACCTCCCCTATCTTAGCCCTAACGGTTGGTTGGTGACTAACGAAACTCCGTTTGTCAATATCCCCAATTATCCGGAAGCAGACAAAGTAATGGCAGAAATCAATAAGCTGCCTCACAAAATTGTGTTGAACGTAGACAAAGTAGCCAAAGAAGTAGGCTCCGCCCGCGTTGCCAACATAGTCTTACTGGGAGCAACCATTCCATTCCTTGGCATCGACTACGAAAAAGTACAAGACAGCATCCGTGAAATCTTCCTGCGCAAGGGAGAAGCAATTGTAGAAATGAATCTTAAAGCATTGGCTGCCGGCAAGGAAATTGCAGAAAAGCTAATGTAATAACAGGCATTATCATGAATACACAATACTGGGAAGAAGAACTAGAAACCATGAGCCGGGAGAAGTTGCAGGAATTACAACTTCGACGGCTTAAGAAAACAATCAATATAGCTGCAAACTCCCCATATTACAAAGAAGTTTTCAGCAAACATGGCATCACTGCAGATAGCATACAATCATTAGATGATATCCGCAAATTGCCCTTTACTACCAAGGCCGATATGCGTGCCCACTATCCTTTCGGGCTGGTAGCAGGTGATATGAGCAATGATGGTGTACGTATTCACTCTTCCAGTGGTACTACCGGAAACCCGACAGTTATTGTTCATTCACAGCACGATCTCGACTCCTGGGCCAACCTGGTAGCCCGTTGCCTGTACGCAGTAGGAATACGCAAGACCGACGTCTTCCAAAACAGCTCCGGATATGGTATGTTTACAGGAGGGTTAGGCTTCCAATACGGTGCAGAACGCCTGGGCTGTCTGACAGTCCCTGCCGCAGCCGGAAACAGTAAACGACAGATTAAATTCATCAACGACTTTAAGACTACCGCTTTACATGCTATCCCCAGCTATGCCATCCGCCTTGCCGAAGTCTTTCAGGAAGAAGGACTTGATCCCAAAGGAACCACACTGAAAACGCTGGTTATCGGTGCTGAACCTCACACCGACGAACAACGCCGGAAAATAGAAAAGATGCTGGGCGTAAAAGCATACAACAGCTTCGGTATGACAGAAATGAACGGTCCCGGTGTTGCTTTCGAATGTCAGGAACAAAACGGAATGCACTTCTGGGAAGACTGTTATCTGGTAGAAATTATCGATCCGGAAACAGGAGAACCCGTTCAGGAAGGAGAAATCGGAGAATTAGTACTTACGACTCTCGACCGGGAGATGATGCCGTTAATCCGCTATCGCACCCGTGACTTAACCCGTATTCTTCCGGGAAAATGCCCCTGCGGCCGCACGCACATCCGTATTGATCGTATCAAGGGACGCAGTGATGATATGTTCATTATCAAGGGAGTAAATATCTTCCCGATGCAAGTAGAAAAGATACTCGTACAATTCCCCGAATTAGGCAGCAATTACCTGATTACACTGGAAACAGTCAACAACCAAGACGAGATGATCGTCGAAGTAGAATTAAGCGATCTTTCCACTGACAATTATATTGAACTGGAGAAGATCCGCAAGGATATAACCCGCCAATTAAAGGATGAAATATTGGTGACTCCCAAAGTTAAACTGGTAAAAAAAGGCTCTCTCCCGCAAAGCGAAGGAAAGGCCGTCCGAGTAAAAGACTTAAGAGACAACAAGTAACGATTCAAATTTCCATGTGCTAATATACCAACCGCTGTTCACCATGCGGAATGGAATATTAGCACATTATTTAATTAATATCATACAGCATGCAATTACTTAAAAAAAGAATTCTGCAAGACGGAAAGTGCTACGAAGGAGGTATCCTGAAAGTAGACGGTTTTATTAATCATCAAATGGACCCTGTCCTGATGAAATCAATCGGAGTTGAGTTTGTCCGCCGTTTTGCAGCCACAAACGTAAATAAGATTATGACGATCGAAGCCAGCGGCATCGCCCCTGCTATCATGACAGGCTACCTGATGGATTTACCAGTTGTATTTGCAAAGAAAAAGTCTCCTAAAACCATCCAGAATGCACTAAGCACCACCGTGCACTCATTCACCAAAGACCGTGATTATGAAGTCGTTATCAGTGCAGATTTCCTCACCCCGAACGACAATGTTCTTTTCGTGGATGACTTTCTCGCATACGGAAATGCCGCATTGGGCATTATCGACCTCATCAAGCAATCCGGAGCAAATTTGGTAGGAATGGGCTTCATTATTGAAAAAGCCTTCCAGAATGGCCGCAAAATGCTCGAGGAACAAGGTGTCAGAGTAGAAAGTCTGGCCATCATTGAAGACTTATCCAACTGCTGTATTAAAATCAAAGACGAGTAGATTGATTGGGGTTGAAATACTGCCCTTTATCTTTCGTCCTTTTTCCATATTGCACCGCATGCTGCGGACAAACATGATAACATGCCAGGCATGAGGTGCAATCCATTCCCCAAACAGGCCTTCCGTCCACAACTGTAACATTCTCCACCGGGCAACTCTTCTCACAACGCTTACACCCAATACAAGCATCGGTAGCATAAAAATGCTTAGGAGACATCTGAAAACGATTAAACAACGGATTTATAATCCTCGTCTTGATAAAAGGCATACTCCCTTCATGGCAGAGAAATAGTTCTTCCCTTCTACTTATCGAAGCATTTATTTTACTGACAGTCGAAACAGCATCCGCTAGTTTTTTCTCTTCCAACTCTTTATTATCCACGTCGAAACCGGGAAGCAAGACATAATTATTAGGCATAGTCACCGAGAAACCAGCGTGACATTCCCAACCTTTATTCTTTAATGCCTTCGCCAGTACTTGCTGGGTAAGCCCGGTATCATCACCACAGGAACAAACAAAAAACAAATATTGTCTTTTATACCCCCTTAAAGAGAGCTGTCGAACAAAGTTCAATACTATTTCAGGAGGTCCCCACGAATAGATAGGAAATACAAAGCCGATCTTTTCATCTGCCTGCAAACTAAACTCCAATGCTCCATTCTTTAGCGCATCAGGAATAAAAACCAACTCTTCTTTTTGCTCTTTGGAAAGCTGATTTGCAATCCACTTAGAATTACCTGTACCGGAGAAATAAAATATCATAGAAAAGTATATAAAAAAGCCGCATCGACGATGTGATGAAACTCTGATAGAACAAGATTTGAGCGCTCGCCCTCTTTGTAATCCACCGGCTTAAAGCTGTCCCGAAGGATGTGGCCCGCCATTGAAGAACGAAGCTTTCTCGGTGCATCAGATTAATTTGAAGAGTTTCCCGATCCAGTCGATACGGCTAATATTTTTGTATCACAAATGTAATAAGAATCTATGAGACTAACAAGAAAAAAAAGGAATTTGTTTACCTACTAACATTTTTTTCACTCCCTTTTATCCGCCTAACAAAAGAAAAGTGTCAGTTACTAGCTTAGTAACTGACACTTTGTAACTCGTAAACTATTGATGCTTAAGCAGCTTTAGCTTTAGCAACTACAGCTTTGAAAGCTTCCGGGTGATTCATAGCTAAATCAGCCAAAACCTTACGGTTTATTTCAATACCGGCTTTGTGCAGACCGCCCATCAATTTAGAATAAGACATTCCTTCAAGACGTGCAGCAGCGTTGATACGTTGTATCCAAAGAGCGCGGAAGTTTCTTTTCTTATTTCTACGGTCACGGAACGCGTAAGTCAAACCCTTTTCCCAAGTGTTTTTAGCTACGGTCCATACATTCTTTCTTGCACCAAAGTAACCTCTGGTCAATTTCAAAATTTTCTTTCTTCTTGCTTTTGAAGCAACATGATTTACTGATCTTGGCATAGTTTTACTTTTTTTGAATGTTAGCGCCGCTACTTCACGCAGCGAACTTCAGGCTAATGCATTCGGTTAATACTTTAATAATACTTTTACGCTTTTGATTACTTCATTGCTAAGAGTTCCTTAACCTGGCTTACATTTGTTGTATCAACAGTTGTAGAGTAGCACAGATTTCTTTTTCTCTTCTTGGATTTCTTAGTCAAAATGTGACTGTGAAAAGCGTGCTTTCTTTTGATTTTACCTGTTCCGGTAAGGGTAAACCTTTTTTTAGAACCGGAGTTAGTCTTCATCTTTGGCATCTTACTTGTTTTTAAATTATTAAATATATAATGGCAACGCACTATACCTGCGCGTTACGCATCCTTTTCTTATTCTTCGCTCGTTTCCGGCTTCTCTGCTTTTTGTGCAGGAGCAGCAGGTTTCGGTGCTCCGGCCGTTGCAGGCTTTTTAGGAGCTTCTTTCTTCTTCGGAGAAAGCTGGATAGTCATACGCTTACCTTCCAGTATCGGCATCTGATCCACTTTAGCATAGTCTTCCAAATCATTCGCAAAACGAAGCAACAATACTTCACCTTGTTCCTTAAAAAGGATAGAACGACCTTTAAAGAATACATAAGCCTTCACCTTATCACCGTCTTCCAAGAATCCTTTAGCATGTTTCAACTTAAAGTTGTAATCATGGTCATCTGTCTGGGGACCAAAACGAATCTCCTTCACATTAACCTTCACCTGCTTCGCTTTCTGTTCCTTCTGACGTTTCTTTAATTGATAAAGAAATTTAGAATAATCAATAATACGACAAACAGGGGGTTGAGCATTAGGAGAAATTTCCACTAAATCCAATTCTTTTTCTTCAGCCATTTTCAGAGCCTGAAAGATTGGATATACTTTCGGTTCAATATCATCGCTTACTATGCGAACTTCCTTGGCACGAATCTGTTCATTGATTCTGTATTGCCCTTTTAGAGTGTCATTCTTCATTAAAAACGTTTACTTCCTAGTTTGATCTTTTTATTGTTATACTAAATATTTTATTCTGAAACGGCTGCAAAGTTACCATTTATTTATCATATTCTGAACTTCTTCGTTCAAAATTTTAGCAAATTCTTCAAATTTCATGGTTCCCTTGTCACCTTCGCCTTGTCTACGAACAGAAACTTCACCATTTTCAGCCTCTTTTTCACCGACAATCAGCATATAAGGAATGCGCTTCATTTCATTATCACGAATCTTGCGACCGATCTTCTCGTTACGATCATCTACAATCGCACGGATTTCGTGTATTTTCAGATACATCTTCACCTGTTCTGCATATTCATTGAACTTCTCACTAATCGGCAGAATAACTACCTGTTCCGGTGTCAGCCACAATGGGAACTTACCGGCAGTGTGCTCAATCAATACAGCAACAAAACGTTCCATTGATCCGAATGGAGCACGGTGGATCATCACCGGACGATGCTTCTGATTATCAGAGCCCATATATTCAAGTTCAAAGCGTTCCGGCAAGTTGTAGTCAACCTGGATAGTACCCAGCTGCCAACGACGACCGATAGCGTCTTTCACCATAAAGTCGAGCTTAGGACCATAGAAAGCAGCTTCTCCATACTCAATCTTAGCAGGCAAGCCCTTCTCCGCACAAGCCTCGATAATAGCCTGTTCCGCTTTTTCCCAGTTATCATCGCTACCAATATACTTTTCACGGTTCACTTTATCACGCAAAGATATCTGTGCTTCAAAATTCTGGAAATCCATGGAACGGAACACAATAGATATAATATCCATCACACGAAGGAACTCATCTTTCACCTGCTCCGGACGACAGAAGATATGCGCATCATCCTGCGTAAAGCTACGAACACGAGTTAAACCATGTAACTCTCCACTTTGTTCATAACGACAAACCGTACCAAATTCAGCTATACGCAACGGAAGGTCTTTATAAGAACGTGGGAAGTTCTTGTAAATCTCACAGTGGTGAGGACAGTTCATTGGTTTCAAGAAATACTCTTCCCCCTCTTCCGGAGTATGGATAGGTTGGAAAGCATCCTTGCCATATTTTGCATAGTGACCCGAAGTCACATACAGCAACTTATTACCGATTGGCGGAGTAATCACCTCCTGATAATCGTAACGTGTCTGGATACGACGCAAGAACTCCTGCAGACGCAGACGCAATGCAGTACCTTTCGGCAACCACATAGGAAGTCCCTTACCGACAGTTTCGGAGAACATAAACAACTGCATCTCCTTACCAATCTTACGATGGTCACGCTTCTTCGCTTCTTCCAACAACACCAGATACTCATCCAGCATTTTCTTCTTCGGGAACGTGATACCATAAATACGGGTCAACATCTTACGATCCTCATGACCACGCCAGTAAGCACCAGCCACAGTTGTCAGTTTAATAGCCTTGATCGGAGCAGTCGTCATTAAGTGAGGACCACGACAAAGGTCAGTAAATGCACCCTGTGTATAAGTCGTAATGTGTCCGTCTTCCAGTTCTGAAATCAATTCACATTTATATGTTTCGCCACGATCACCAAACATTTTCAGAGCATCCGTTTTTGCGATGCTTTTTCTGACTACGTCTTCTTTCTTTGCAGCCAGTTCCAACATTTTAGCTTCAATGGCAGGAAGGTCGCTTTCTTTAATTACCGCTTCACCCGGATCCACATCATAGTAGAATCCGTTTTCAATAGCCGGTCCGATACCAAACTGGATACCCGGATAAAGTTCCTGCAAAGCTTCCGCCAACAAGTGTGCACTTGTATGCCAGAATGCGTGCTTACCTTCTTCATCATCCCATTTATAAAGAACGAAATTAGCATCTTCATTAATAGGACGTCCTAAATCATAAGTCTCGCCGTTCACGCCACATGCCAGCACTTCCTGTGCCAGACGCGAGCTGATACTTTCAGCAATCTGTAAACCGTTCACTCCTTCGTTATACTCACGAACGGAGCCATCGGGAAATGTTATCTTTATCATAATATGATGATGTTATATTTTCATAATTTGAACGCAAAAGTAACTAAATCTTTTGAGTTTTCTATTTTTTATCAAAAAAATGTTATTCCGATTGATCTGTAAAACGTTTGATAACATTATAAGCAGAAACAATCCCCAACTCACCGGCTTTACTCAAATCTGAAATGCCCAGCTTATTATTTCCTAAAAAAATATGAGTCAGTCCACGGTTGAAATAAGCATCCGCAAAATCAGGATTTAGCTCGATCGCCTTATCGTAGTCAATAATTGCGGCACGGTAATCTTTCAACATGGCAGAAACATTAGCACGATTATAATATGCGTACACAAAGTCCGGAGCCAGATTAATCACCTTATCCAAGTCTTTTCTAACCACTTCATAATCTACTGCAGTAATCTCCTTACGCTTATTATCACCCGGAACAACATCTGTTTCGACAGCTTGTTCAGCCTTCTGATACTCCAACTGTTTACAACGGATCAGCGCACGCATAAAATATGCCGGGAAGAAATCACCATCCAGTAAGATCGTCTGGGTCAAATCGGAAACCGCACTCGAGAAGTCCTGCACCAGATAAAAATCAATCGCACGGGCAAAACGTTTCGAAGCATTCTTGTCATCTTCCACAATCGCCGATGTGTGCGTATCAATCAAGGCAAAATGCACCTTCACCTGTTCTTCCGTCAATGGAGCTTCCATATTTGTGATACGAAGACGTTTCGGAAGTATACCCGTACGGTTCAAATCTTCAATATATTTGTGGAAGTTCACCGAACGTTTCACGTCACTCATCTTCTCATAATAAGTCAAAGCAAACATCGGTTCCAGCGTTATATTTACGTTCTTATCCTGCACACGACCACGATAATCACTTGTATAGCGTTGTTCGGCTTCAGAATCATCCGCAATCACTATCTTACGATAGTTATTCATATTCTTATCGGATTTCTTACGGGTCTTCTCTCCGCCTTCCTCATCATTTTCCTTATCCTTATTCTGCGCTACATCTTTGTTCGTCACACCGTTCTGTTTGTCGATCTGCGCCTTCATGACTTTAAATTCATCCTGCTCCGCACCCTTCTTATCTCCAATCTTTCTGCGAGCTTCCGAACGCTGATAATATCCGGCCAGGAAGTTCGGATACTGATTGATAACAGTTGTGTAATCTTGTATAGCTCCGCGATAATCGCCCGTTTGCGCACGAAGCAAACCACGGTTAAAGACAGCCATCATATTATCCGGCTCCATCTTGATAACAAAGTCGAAGTCTTCGATAGCCCGGTTATCATCTCCTACCTGTGCACGTAGCAATCCGCGGTTATAATGACCGATAAAGTTATTCGGATCAATATCCAATGCCAGATCATAATCGCTCATGGCACCTCTTAAATTATTCTGATGAAAACGAGCCAATGCACGGTTTATATAATTTCCAGCATTCTTAGCACTCAACGGAATAGCACGGTTGAAATCCGCTTCCGCTTCCGCATACTTAGCCTGTTGTAATTTAACAATCGCTCTTGCAGCCCAAGCATCCGGATCATATTTATCCAGTTCAAGCGCCTTATTGAAGTCATTCAAGGCAGCAATCGTATCTTTCTGTTGTAAAGACACTTCCCCCCTCATCAAATAAGCACGGGTATAGCGTGGAGACACCTTCAACAAGCTTTCCAAATCCTCTTTCGCAGAATTATAATCCTTCTTCTGGATATGAGATAATGTCAGGTTATGCCATAAGGTAATATTCTCCGGATCATAATGCAATGCTTTCTTATAATCCTCAATCGCTCCATCAAATTTACTCTGACGAATCCTTGCCAAACCACGAATCTGATAAGCACCCACCACAAATGGATTGCGCTGGATAGCTGCATCACAGTCTGCTTCAGCACCCTGAAAATCCTCCAGATTCAGTTTAGCCAATGCCCTGAAGAAATAAGGTTCATACAGATAAGGCTTAGCGTTAATAACCTGGTTAAAATACTGAATAGAAAGTACATAGTCCTCAAAATAAAGAGCGTTTCGGGCAATAGTCATCACCCGATCCGTATTTATTTGAGCACACACCAGCGTTGGGAACAGTAATAAAACTGTTAAGATTCTTTTTATCATTGATATTTTATGCTTGTAAACGAAGCAAAAATAATGCTTTTCGCTTACTTAACAGGGATATAAACGTTTTTTATCTTTATTTCACCTGTTTCATCTTATATGAACTGCGCGCTTTTCCCTTCAACATCGTATTCAGCTTTCCTTTAATCATCTGCTTACGAAGCGGTGAGATATGGTCGATGAACATCTTACCATCCAAATGATCGAACTCATGTTGCATCACCCGAGCCAGATAACCTTCCACCTCTTCCTCATGCTCCACAAAATTCTCGTCCATATATTTCACGCGAATTTTATCACCTCTTTTCACTGTTTCGTGAATACCGGGAAGGCTTAAGCATCCCTCTTCCATATTCACTTCTTCACCCCCTACTTCCAAAATGTGGGGATTGATATAAGCCTTATTAAAGTCTTTAAATTCAGGATATTCCTCCGAAAGCGGATCCAATGTAATCGTAACCACGCGAATAGGCAAACCGATCTGTGGAGCAGCCAATCCTACGCCGTCCGCATGTACCATTGTTTCGAACATGTTCTCAATCAACTCTTTCAGATTCGGATAATCCGGTGTTATGTCCTCTGCAACCTTTCTCAATACAGGTTGGCCATATACATAAATAGGTAAAATCATATTTTTATACTCTACTAAAAAATTAAGTTATTCTTATGTCCTATACTAAAAACGTTTACTCTCCAAATATGTTTGCAAAATAATAGTAGCACTTATCTCGTCCACCAATGCCTTATTTTGCCGATCCTTTTTCTTCAAGCCGGCCTCCAGCATGGTACGGTGTGCAAGAACAGAAGTGAAGCGTTCATCCACATATTCGACCGGAAGGTCCGGATAGCGCTTTTTCAGCGAACGAACAAAAGGCTCTATATTCTTCATATTCTCCGAAACCTCATTATTCATTTGCTTGGGCAATCCAATAATAATCCGCTCCACCGGTTCTTTAGCTATATATTCACCGATAAAGTTCAGAAGTTCATGCGTGGACACCGTCGTCAATCCGTTTGCGATCAGCTGCATTGTATCGCTCACAGCTATTCCGGTACGCTTTCTTCCATAATCTATTGCTACTATTCTGCTCATGGGGTACAAAAATACAAAAAAGACGCTTCCCGTGAAAGGAAACGTCTCTTTTATTCTATTATTTCAAATGTATATTATTCTTCAACAATAGCTACACGGCTCAACTTAGCATCATCATAGAACATGTTGCCTACGCCACCCTTGTAATCAACCTTCAATTGAGAAGCAGGAACACCAAATTCATTAACCATCAGGTCACGAACAGCTTCAGCTCTCTTCTTACTCAACTTCATGTTGTATTCAGCAGAACCAGTACCCTTATCAGCATATCCTGTTACAGTAAATACTTTATCAGTTGCTTTGATACCCTTAGCCATAGCCTCGATATTCATGTATTCTCTCTTACTGATGTTGCTCTTTCCAATATTGAATACAACAACCAAACGTGGAACGAATCCAGCTTCTTTCTTAACGATCACTTCAGGTTTCTTGTTACGAGCTTCAACCAAGTCACGTTTCAAAGATTCGTTTTCACCCTTCAAAGAGTTCACTCTGTCTCTCATGTCGTTCAACTGGCTTTCCGGAACCATTGGTACAGTAGGAACAGCATCCCAACCACGTTTCTTAAACTTGTAAGTAACACCTACAGTCAGACCAGCCAATCCTTCAGGACCTGAATTGCCGAATGCGCCTTTCATCAAAAGTCCGCGCAATTCAACGTTAAGATCCAAAGCAGAAGACAGGCGGAAACGGTTGATTAAACCGGCATTGATACCCAGCTCGTCATAACCCGGACCTTTACCTGTATGTACGAATCCAGCTCCTACATAAGGAATGAATGAGTACACGCGATCTTCTTTATATCCACAGAACATATTGGTAAGATTCAACAATACATCTCCATGGAAGTTCATAACATTCCACTTTTCTTTGTAGTAGCCATTAGAATACTGTCCTCCGTCTACAAGCGGACCATTAGCATAAGGAGTAGCACCTTTAGCCTGAAGACCGTTGTAAGCAACACGTAATCCGATACCCGGAGTAAACCACTTACCTACAGCAATGTCAAGTGCCGGAGCAAGACGTTTTCCGAAGTCAGCTTTACCATCATTGTCGCCAAAATACATTTGTGCGCCAACGCCACCACTAATAAACCAGTTAGCACCAAAGCGATTTGTTTCCACTCTATAACTCTTTGCTGCATTTTCTTTTTCTTGTGCAGGCAGACATACTGAGACTGCTGCCAATAAAATAAACAATAAACCCTTTTTCATCTCAATTTATTTTAGTAAATAATATATTTCAATTGTCTTACAGGCTAGATACACAACCCAAATGTTCCACACCTGACTAAGAGACAATAAACGTCATCCTTTCTTCTAAAATTAGTGCAAATATAGATATTTAATATAACACAAACAAAAAAACACGTAAATTTTCATTCATTCATAGAATTTTATAGAGCGATAAAAGTGTAATATAACTTCAGAAGGCATCTGAAGGGGTTTGTTGTGGAAGAATTAAAACAAAAAAAATAGCCAGTGATGAAATTAGATCACTGACTATTTCTATTCTTTGTCTATATACTTTAGTTAATATACCAGTTTTACATTGTCAATCCACAGTGTATTTCCCGGAGAACCGATATAGGCTCCTCCATGACTGGACGTGAACTGAAGACACATATGAGTCGGAACATCATTTTCATCTCCCCAGGCCACTTCATGAATAGGCACGCTTTCACCCTTACTGTTCACCGTATAACTTTCGGTCGCCTGCAAACGCATCATGTGCGACTTATATTCCGGACGATTCGTGATGTCACCGTACATAATCTCATAGGTCGCATTATTTTTCCAGTCCGTAGAATGATAGTAATAAGTCACCATAGTCCCTATCCGTTTTGCATACACATTTCCATTGGCATCTTCCCAACGTTTTTGCAGAAGCAGGATAGCTGCCGGATAATCTTTTCCGGGAACATCCGTAATCTTGCTGAAACCGGTAGCGCGAATACGATTCTCCCGGTCGGACATCTTCACTTTATAGTCAAACTGAAGAGCCACCGGCTTTTTGGTAAACGGAATACCAGTCTGCAACATTTTCTGTGGATTTTTAGTACCCTTAATCGGCTCATGCACCGAACCGGTAAAGACAGAGCCAGCCGCCAACACTGTAATATTAACCAGTCCCAACACTTTCACACTCTCCATGCGCGTATCCAAACGGGCGCAATATCCATCTCCCCGCTTCTCCGGGAATACCGAAGTATTAGTTTTCGTAATACCGGCAACTTTCGCCATCACATTTGAAGTAGCCCAAGGCGATCCGCCCATATTCTTATAAACCTGATCTCCCTTAATTACCGTCGTCGGCCCTATCGCATATACATTCTTTGTATTCCCACCGATAATGCTCGACTCCTTTATCTGACGGTCCACCCATTGATCCATGTCCCCAAAAGGAAGCATTTCAACTTTATGTTGCGCCATCAAAGACAAGGAAGAAATAAATGCAACGAAACCTGTCATCAACAGGCGATGAACGCTTTTCTGAATCATCAATACTTTTCCTTTCTTTTTCTTCTTATAAATTATAATCCCATTGTTTCAAAGCAAAATCCCAGTTCTCTTCTACCAAACGAATCGTACGGTCGTCATATTTATACTTATTCTTCTTATATCCCTTCTTTCCGCCCACATATTTTTCTATATCACTACGTGCTTCGGCAAATCCGGGGATAGAAAGAGACTGATAGATATTCTCCGTCATTCCCATCGCATCCGCTTCAAAATCTTCAAACTTCACTTCCATCAAGTTACCTTCCGGAATAAATTTCTTATCCGATTCATACTTATGATAAAGTTTTGCATAGATAGAAATGATATTTTCCTCTAATTGTTCATTGCTGACATCCTGCAACTTCAACGGTTGAATCGTATTTGTAAAGAAACTGCGTGTAGATTCGAATACGGTATACGGGTTACGCATCAGGTAGATAAACTTAGCATTCGGGAACATCTTCACCAGTTCCTTCACCCTTCCGGTATGCGGAGGATTCTTGCTAAGGAATTGAGTTCCCTGGGTATTCCACAAAGAAATCTTAATCAACTTCGTGAACACCTCTTCAAACACCTTCAATTCGGCATCCGTTATATCATCAAACAAAAGATACTTATCGGCATACTCCTGCTGATATTTCGGCAGGAACCAGAAATTATAATATGTATAAGGCATCATGTTCGACAAAGCAAACTCCTCTTCCTGGGGAAGATCCACTGCCAGTTCCATATTATCCGTCGGACGTTTATCCGGCATCAGCCAACTCATATTCTTTTTGAAGAAAGGCTGCCCCCACATCATCAGATGAGGAAATACAGTCTGATAAGTAGTGTTATACCCAAAATGCTTGTCACAAGAGAACACATTATGCACAAATGTAGTTCCACTCCGCCAGTGTCCCAAAATGAACACCGGATCATGCTCCAACGGCTGATTAGCCAGCAACTTCTCGTAACGCCTGTCTTGTAATGACGCCAGTGGAGAAAGCAATCGGCACACAGCCTTCGTCAATCGGTATTTACCTTTGTAGGCTGCGTCAATTTCACGACCGGCGGTGATAGCCTTGAATGTCTTCCAGTCGGCACCTACCAATGTATTAATCGGAAGTTTATTAAATTCGAGTAATCCCACTTTATTAATTAGAAATTAAAAATCAAAAATTAAAGACGACAGGATACTGTCATTTTCAGTTTTCAATTTATTGTTGAACAATCTATTTTATTAGTCGCACTGCAAGACCCTGGCGTTCCAGTTCCTTCACAGCTTTTTCTACCGCTTCGTAATGTTCCGGAGCAATTCCCAGTTTTGCCATATCCAACACCGGAATATCCTCCGTGTCACTCATATCTTTCATTTCCACGCGGTCGATAATCATACCTACTGCCGAAGTATTATTAGTGATCGGGTCAATCAGGATAAATGAGCCACAAGATTTATTCTTCTTATAAGGATCAAAGAACAATTCCTTAGCCGTAGTCAGCACCACACGGGCAATCTGATTCAACTGCAAAGGCAACGTTTCTTTAGTCAGCTGACCATTCTCCAGAGACAGATGCTCCATCGTATTCACGTCCACCTTATACTTTATCGTATCAATACGCGTACGACTCAAATTGGTAGTCTGCTTAATAAAGAACGACTTATTTACATCCATCGGTTCTTCATCCATCCAGACCATCATAGCCTCAAAGTTACGATCCACCGTCGGCAGATTGTCAGGATGCACCAACATTTCGCCACGCGACACATCGATCTCATCCTCCAATGTCAAGGTCACAGACTGCGGTGGGAAAGCGTAATCCAATTCCCCGTCATAAGTCACGATACTCTTCACCTTAGATGTTTTTCCGGAAGGAAGTGCCATCACCGTATCCCCTTTGCGAACGATACCGGATGCAACTTTACCACAGAATCCTCTGAAATCCAGATTCGGACGAAGCACATACTGAACCGGGAAACGGAAATCCGTAAAATTATGGTCATTATCAATATGAACCGTTTCAAGAAAATCAAGCAAAGAAATCCCCTTGTACCACGGAGTACGTTCAGACTTATCCACCACATTATCCCCATCCAATGCAGAAAGTGGAATACAGTTGACGTCAGGAATACCCAATGGAGCAACAAACTTCTTATAGTCAGCCACAATCTCGTTAAAACGCTCTTCCGAGAAATCCACCAGGTCCATCTTGTTGACAGCCAACACCACATGCTTGATTCCCAGCAAAGACACCAGGAAAGTATGGCGACGAGTCTGGGTAATCACTCCGGTACGAGCATCCACCAAGATAATAGCCAAGTTAGCCGTAGATCCCCCGGTAATCATATTACGGGTATACTGTTCGTGTCCCGGAGTATCCGCGATGATAAACTTACGGCCATTCGTTGAGAAATAGCGATAAGCCACGTCAATCGTAATACCCTGTTCACGTTCAGCCTTCAAACCATCGAGCAATAACGCATAGTCAATATGCTCGCCCGCATTTCCCACACGTTTGCTATCACGCTCCAGTGCATCCAACTGATCCTCATACAGTTTCTTACTGTCAAACAACAAGCGTCCGATCAACGTTGATTTTCCATCATCTACCGACCCCGCAGTCAACAGTCTCAACAAGTCTTTCTGTTCATCCTTGTCCAGAAAAGCTTTTATATCTAATTTATTATCTGCCATTACTTTTTAAATTAAAAATTGAGTATTGAAAATTGAGAACTAAAAACTACACACTATTATTTTTTTATTTTTAATTCTCAATTCTCAATTTCCTAAAAGTATCCCTCACGCTTCTTTTGTTCCATACTACCCTCCTGGTCAAAGTCAATCACACGGGTAGTACGTTCACTCTTCGTCGTAGTCATCATTTCCTCCACAATCTCTTCAATCGTAGCAGCTCCACTTTCCACTGCCCCTGTCAGAGGCCAACAGCCCAACGTACGAAAACGAACCATCTTCATTTCAATCTGGTCACGGTACTTTTCAGGCAAACGGTCATCATCCGCCATAATAATATTACCATCCAAATTAATGACCGGACGCTCCTTAGCATAATACAACGGAACGATCGGAATATTCTCCAAGCGAATATACTGCCAAATATCCAATTCAGTCCAGTTGCTAATCGGGAATACACGAATACTTTCCCCCTTATGCACGCGGGCATTATAAATATCCCACAATTCAGGACGCTGATTCTTCGGGTCCCATTGGTGAAACTTATCCCGGAAAGAGAAAATACGTTCCTTCGCACGTGACTTCTCCTCGTCACGACGGGCACCACCAAATGCAGCATCAAACTTATACTTATCCAACGCATGAAGCAAAGCCTGCGTCTTCATCAAGTCCGTATGCACCTTACTTCCATGCGTAAAAGGTCCTACCCCTGCATGAAAAGCCTCCATATTACTTTCAACAATCAGATTCCATCCGTACTTCTTCGCATATTCATCACGAAACTGAATCATCTCCTTGAACTTCCATTTCGAATCGATATGCATCAACGGGAATGGCACTTTACCCGGATAAAACGCTTTTTCAGCCAAGCGTACCATCACCGAGGAATCCTTTCCGATACTGTAAAGCATCACCGGATTCTCAAATTCCGCCGCCACTTCGCGGATGATATGAATAGACTCGGCTTCGAGCTCCTTCAAGTGGCTTAATTTATATTCTTCCATATTTATTTCATTTTATACACTTCACTTTTGGCAAAACAAGCTCCAACAAACGGTTCACCGACTCCTCCAAAGTCAATTTGGAAGTATCCAGTGACAAAGCCGGGTGTTCGGGAACCTCGAAAGGTGCGGAAATTCCTGTAAAATTCTGAATTTCCCCTTTCCGTGCCTTCGCATATAATCCTTTCACATCACGTTTCTCACATTCCTCCAGCGGAGTACTAACGAAAACCTCCAGAAAATCATCCTTACCAATAATGTTTGCAGCCATTTCGCGAATATCATTATTAGGGCTGATAAATGCAGCAATCGTAATGATACCACTATCCAGAAACAACTTCGACACTTCCGCTATGCGACGGATATTTTCCACCCGGTCCGTTTCGGAGAATCCCAGGTTATTATTAATTCCACTACGGATATTATCCCCATCCAGGATACGGCAAAGCAATCCACGCTTATGAAGTTCACGTTCCAATGCGATGGCAATCGTGCTCTTTCCGGAACCACTCAATCCGGTAAACCAGATCATCACACTGTGTTGCCCCAAAAGCTCTTCTTTGTCCTGCCGCGTCATCATGCGGTCAAATATCGGATATATATGGTTCTTTTCTTCCATTTACAATTTTATTTAAAAGTTCCAGATCAACGGGATCAGAATAATAGAGATTAAGAAAGTAATAATATTAAGCGGCAACCCGATACGTACAAAATCCGTAAACTTATAGTTACCGATACCTTGCACAATCAAATTTGTCTGATAACCAATCGGTGTCGAGAAGCTGGCAGATGCAGCCATACAAATCACCACAAAGAAAGGCGTAGGGCTCACTCCTAATTGGGCAGAGATTGACAGTGCCAAAGGAAACGCCAAAGCCGCTGCTGCATTATTAGTAATCAATTCCGTAAACAAGTTCGTGATAATAAACACCATTGCAAGCAACACATGCGGGCCGTAATCATCACTCAACCCGATAATAAACTTCGCAACGCTATCCGCCACACCGGAGTTCACCATTGCCTTACTGATAGCAAAAGCACAAGCAATAGTAATCAGAATATCCCACGAAATATATTTAGTATATTTACGGGCAGGAAACAGATTCGTCCATGCCATAATAATAGTAGTAATAGACACAAAGAAAAACATATCCAGCTTGATATCCGGAAACATCTCCTTCGTTATCGGAAGCTCACCCACCGTTGCGCCGACAATCATCAGAACCAGCAACAGCAAAGCAAACCAACGCTTCTTCTTCCCGGTAGTATCCGGCTCATTCCCATTCGTCAACAAGACAAACACAGAAGATTCCCCCCATGTCGGAATAAACGTATCATCCGCCATCACCACCAATGTATCCCCTTCGTGAAGCACCACTTCCTCCAGATTCGACACAAAACGTTGTCCGTTACGTGTTTTAATCTCTTTTACCTCCGCACCATAATGGCGTTGGAAATTAAAATCCTTCAGTTTTTTATTGATACCGGGAAAACGGGCACCCAAAACAGCCTCTACCCGATGCAACTTCTCCCCTTCCTCTACTTCTTCATCCGGCACAGCCGTATCCGGACGTGCATCCGGCAAAAGACGTTTGGAAAAAAGAAATATATAAATGATTCCGGCAATAGCGATAAAAATACCCACCTTTCCGAGCTCGAACATAGAAAAGCCTTCAAATCCGGCCTCCAATATCATACCGTGCACCACCAGATTGGTAGAAGTACCGATCAAGGTACAGATACCTCCCAAAATAGTCACATAAGAAAGAGGAATCAGAAACTTCGTAGCCGGAAGATTCACCGACTTAGCCCAATGCTTGATAATCGGGGCAAAAATAACCACAACAGGCGTATTATTCAGAAAGGCAGAAATAAATGCCACCGAAGGTAAGATACGCAACTGTGCCTTAAATACTGTCGTCTTTCCTTGCGGAAGCAACTTCTTAATCACTTGTCCCAATGTGCCCGATTGGCGAATACCCTCACTCACCAGAAACAGCAGAGCAACGGTAATCATCCCTTTATTACTAAACCCTTCCAGCATCTCCTTAGGAGTCAGAATGCCGGCACACAGAAACAAAACCACTACCGAAAAAAGTATCATGCCCGGACGCATCTTATCTGCTATCAAAGCCGCTACCATTCCTAATAGGGATAATAGTACAAATACAATTTCAAATGTCATATAAACATTATTTAGTGTTCTCTTTTTGGCTCAACGATAAACCACGGATTCAATAAATCCTCCTTATTATATCGTAGAGATTCTTCCTTTCCAGCCTGATATACTTCCATCCCTGCAGCACGGGCTATCGCATGCCCGGCAGCCGTATCCCACTCCATCGTCGGAGCGAAACGCGGATATACATCAGCCTTACCTTCAGCAACCAGACAGATTTTAATAGAACTTCCGCTCGAAATCAACTCCACACTGCCGTGTTTCTTCTTCAAATCTGCAATATATGATTCCGTTTCAGGCGACAGGTGCGAACGGGAAGCAACCACGATCAGATGATCGTGCACCTCCTTCAAAGGTATCTGTTCCGACTTCCCAATCAGCTGTTCCAATGCCACGCCGTCATCTTCCAAACTGACAATACCGGAACATTTATAAGCCCCTGCACCTTCGATCCCGAAATAAAGTTCTTCTTTAACAGGCACATAAATAACACCGAACACAGGTACAGAGTTCTGCACCAAAGCGATATTTACCGTAAATTCTCCATTGCGCTTAATAAACTCCTTCGTTCCATCCAGCGGATCTACAATCCATAAAGTATCCCATCCTCGACGGATCTCATACCCTAAATGCTTCCCTTCTTCACTAAGAACAGGAAAAGGAGTATCGTTCAGAATAGCCACAATCGCTTCATGCGCTTTTCGGTCTGCTATAGTTAGCGGAGAGTTGTCAGCTTTCCTCTCTATTTCAAAGTCCGATGCCGGATCATTATAAATAGAAAGAATCTTTTCACCTGCTTTTAGAGCCGCGTCAATAGCAGCCATTACATATTTTTGTTCCATTCAATCTCTAAATTAATGCCCTATTCACATTCAGGCAAAACATCCTCCAAATTAAGAGTTGACAAAAGTAAAAACTTTCTTTGCTATAAAAGTTTCCCCACTATCATTTATAACTTCTTTTAGTAGAAAGATAAAAATATCTAAACGAAAAAGCCACTCATTTTCAATAAAAAAGCAGTAACTTCCCAGTTACCGCCTTCTTATTCGGAAAAAAACGTTCGTTCTTTCCAATATATATTACCAAAAAGAAATCAATATACACGATACAGCAACCAAGCACCCTGGAAATCCGAACGGTTCGGGTATTTAGCCTTGAATGCATCGCGAGCTTCAGCAGCAGCAGTCTTGTCAGCAAAAGAGTTCACAATCACACGATACATTGCCTTATCAGCATTAAATGCAATCGTAGAGTGATATCCCTGTCCGTCTAACCAATCTTTCAGGCCTTCAGCATTCGCTTTCACACCAAAGCTACCTGCTACAACGCTATAATCTTTCAATCCTTCGTTACCGGAAACCACTGTAACCTTTTCCTGACGAACGCCGGATGTATCTGCCACTTTAGTAGTTGTCACAGGAGCGGCAACCACCGGAGTAACCTCTACCGGAGCTTCCACCTGCGGTTCTGCCAATTCTTGCTGTTTTGCTTTTTCGTAAGCTTTCTTATAGGCACTTTCGCTGGATTTACAAGATGCAAATGCTAGCACCAAGCATACTCCCATTCCTAATACGACTAATTTTTTCATAATCCTATACTCTGTTTTAATTAATAATTCAATATTCTCGTCTATTATATTTAGTTTCGGGCAACAAAATAATAGAAATTTTATCATCCGGCAAAGAAATCCGTCAAAAAAACGTCTATTCCGGCTTCTTCTTATACGAAATAGTGCCTGTTGCCTGATAAGTAGGCATCAAAAGTACCTCCGCAATCTGAATATGTGCAGGAGCCGACGCGGCAAAATAAACCGTTTCTGCAATGTCATCTCCCGTCAACGGACGAATCCCTTTATAAAAATTATCGGCAGCTTCCTTATCTCCCCGATAACGCACCACTGTAAAGTTTGTCTCTACCATTCCCGGTTTGACATTCGTCACTCTCAACGGAGTATCCACCAGATCAATCCGGAGTCCGTCCGAAAGAGCCTTCACGGCAGCTTTCGTTGCGCAATACACACTTCCGCCCGGATAAGCGGCATCCCCCGCAATAGATCCTATATTAATAATATGTCCGCGTCCGCGTTCCACCATACCGGGCACCACCAAACGCGTCATAGCCAACAGTCCCCTTATATTCGTATCGATCATGATATCCCATTCATCCAGGCTACCCTCAAATTCCTTATCCACACCGATCACCAGTCCGGCATTGTTCACCAACACATCAATCGCCTTCCATTCTTCGGGCAATGATTCCAAAGAGGCGGCAGCCAATTTCCGGTCGCGCACATCAAAAGGCAATATATAAACCCGGACACCATACGCCCCTTCCAGTTCAGCTTTCAGTTCTTCCAGTTTCGATACGGTACGGGCATTCAGAATCAGATTCCATCCCTCCCTCGCAAATTTACGGGCACAACCCTCACCAATTCCGCTACTGGCGCCGGTTATAAAAACAATCTTAGCTTCCATTATGTTTTGATTTACAATATTCGAAAACAAAAGTACGCCTTAACCTTCAAAGGTTAGCTACGAAAGTCAGTTAAATAAGATTAAACCATAAAAGAAAAAAAGAATTATAAAACGAAGCACTTTTTTTCAGTTTTCACGAACAACCTTTCGATAAAAATGTTATATTTGTTGTATCATAATCATTTTAAACATTATACATTATGAAAGGATTGAATGTTTTAGCAGCTTTTCTGGGTGGTGCAGCCGTAGGTGCAGCCCTTGGTATTTTATTTGCTCCTGAAAAGGGAGAAGATACCCGTCATAAAATCGCAGAGATTCTTCGTAAAAAAGGAATCAAGCTTAATCGCAGTGAAATGGAAACTCTCGTTGACGAGATCGCTGCCGAGATGAAGGGAGAAATAGCAGAATAAGTGAGTAATCAAAGACTAAAAACAGAGCGACCATGTTTGCAGACGATAAAAGTATTGAGAATTTTCAGCAGTTATTTTTCGAGTTCAAAAAATATCTGGAGCTTCAAAAAGAATACACCAAATTAGAATTGACGGAGAAGTTAACCATACTTTTTTCCACGTTAATTATGATATTAGTACTTATTATCCTTGGCATGGTTGCCCTGTTTTATCTGCTTTTTGCTCTTGCTTATATCTTGGAGCCTTTAGTGGGCGGTCTGATGTCGAGTTTCGCCATCATAGCAGGCATCAATGTTGTTCTCATCGCCCTGGTTATTATTTTCCGCAAGCAGCTCATCATTTCTCCGATGGTGAACTTCCTCGCTAATTTATTTTTAACTGATTCAAATAAATAAATTATGAATGCGCAGACCCCGCAGAAATTTACATTAGAAGAGATTGCCGAACGTAAAAAAAAGCTTTTAAATGAGATCCATGCTCAAAAAAAAGCCATGACAGCTACTACACGCGAAATATTTGCCCCACTTGCTCCGGCAACCAACAAGGCGGATGCACTCATGCGTTCGTTCAATACCGGTATGGCTGTATTTGATGGCGTAGTGATGGGAATCAAGATTATGCGGAAGATACGGGCGTATTTTAGGAATTTGAGATAAAAAGAACTACTCTTCCACTATCCATTTTTCTATATTTCTTGTTTGCGAACTAAAGTTCACACCCACTTTAAAAAGCTTACGATTATCCGCTTCAAAAGGAAGTGAATAATGTTTTTCATTAATCTGTCTCAAGGCTTCTTCTGCCGTGCCATTCAGTTTAAATTCCATGACATATATGAATTTGTCCGTCTGCAAAACAAGGTCGATGCGCCCTTCGCTTGTATGATATTCCACTTTAGTATAAAAGCCCACGAGTTTGAAAACGATAAAAAGCACATTTTCGTAATGCAACTCCTGCTCGCGAATCACGTCATAGCCTGTATCTGCAAAGAAACTTTGCAAACGTCGGAGGAAAGAGTTATAGTCACCGGAACGTACTTCACGGACAAACTTCTGAATTTCAAAAGGAGACTCCACCTTATTTACGTTCGCATAATAAGGAAGTAAGAAACGGACAAACCCCTCTTCCACTTCACGATTCGGAAAACCTAAACGGTATATGCCAAACTCTTCGTCATACCCCTTAATGGTGAGATATCCGCTCTGATAAATCACTGGAATGGGATTACTAGATTCCGAGTCGATACTGTTCAACACCTGTTCGTCTGTTTCCTCATGAGCCATCCGTTCCAAATCATAGTGATGCTTCTTCAACAAGTTCACCAGATAAGTAGGTGTCCCCGTCTCAAACCAGTAGCTGCCGAACTTCATCTTATCAAACGTGTTCAACAGACTGAAAGGGTTATAGATTCCTATAGTATGTTCCACAAAGTGGTAACCATCATAACATTCTTTCAATTCTGCGCACACCTGCTCATAACTCATCTTCTGCTTTTCTGCCAACTGATGCAATTCCTCCTCCAGATTGTCATGTATTTCTTGCTCCGTGATACCGCAAATATCCACAAAGCGTTCATCCATTGAAATATCCTTCAAATTATTCAAGTCACTGAATACGCTCACCTTGCCAAATTTTGTCACCCCGGTCAACAAGGCAAATTTGATGCAGCCGTCCATCGTCTTCAAAGCCCCGTAGAAAGGCTTCAATGTATCCCGGAATTGCTTCTGTAAGTCCTCATTGCCAATTGCCTGCAACATCGGCTTGTCATATTCATCCACCAGAATAACTACCCGTTGTCCAGTCTTTTCATAAGCGCGCTCTATAATACCGGCAAAGCGTAGAGAGAACGAACGTTCCGATGGTTCGGCACCATAAAGTTTTTCCCAAGCGGTCAACGATTTATCCAGAATATTATCCAGACTCTCCGGAACATCATACTTCTCAATATTAAGGTCGAGATGCAAAATTGGATGTTCTATCCAATCTTTTTCGAGCTTCTCCACCATCAGTCCAGCAAATAGTTCCTTCTTCCCTTGAAAATATGCTTCCAGGGTAGAGATCAGCAGACTCTTTCCAAAACGGCGCGGACGACTCAAAAAGTAATAACTCCCCGTCTTTACCATCTGATACATCAAGGCCGTTTTATCAACATAGAAATAACCGTCTTGACGGATTTTCTCGAAGTTCTGGATACCGATAGGATATATTTTATTGCTCATACATGTACAACCTTTTAATTATGGTGCATACAAATATACAGCTTTCATTCTATAACACAAAGCTAGCAGTGATTTTAATACTATGATAGAAGAAACTTTTAGATGAGCTATATTCAGGAACAGAAGATGTTATCTTGTGTATAAGGAAAAGTGAAAGGATTTATTTCTATAAATTTTTAAATAGAAATAAAGTATCAAACATCATACCCTCTAAAAGTAATATATCAACGATCTTCACAGACAGTTGATATATTTAGAATACATATCAGCATTTTGCCAATATGAGGGGACAGATCAGGAATATACCGCTGTATTTTTTCCCAACCTGCAGAATGTAGGGGATTCATGTGTGTAGCATGAAGTTAGGGACCTACATATTTCGCTATTATTATATGCTATTTAGACTTGTATATACCTTCGTAATAGCTCTCGTAAGCACCACTGGTGACATTATCCATCCACTCCTGATTATCCAGATACCACTGCACCGTCTTCTCAATACCCTCTTCAACCTGCAGACTAGGCTCCCAGCCTAATTCATTCTTCAGTTTCGTAGAGTCAATGGCGTAGCGCAAGCCATATCCCACGTGATCCATTACATAAGTAATCAACTCCTCACTGTATCCTTCAGGATTACCCAGTAATCGGTCTACAGTCTTAATAATCACATGGATAATATCTATGTTCTTCCATTCGTTAAAGCCACCAATATTATATGTATCCGCTACCTTACCATTGTGAAAAATTACGTCTATCGCCCTTGCATGATCTACCACATAGAGCCAGTCATACACATTCTCTCCCTTGCCATACACCGGTAACGGTTTGCGATGACGAATATTGTTAATAAACAGCGGAGTCAGTTTGTCAGGAAACTGATAAGGTCCATAGTTGTTCGAACAGTGGGTCACAATAGTCGGCACACCATAAGTATCGTGAAAAGCACGTACAAAATGATCGCTACCTGCTTTCGAAGCCGAGTAGGGTGAGTGTGGATTATACTTTGTTGTCTCTTTGAAAAACTCATCGCCATATACTTCGTGTGCTGATATATCCGAGAGCTTTCCTTCCGGGTATGTCAATCCTAACGCTCCATACACCTCATCAGTTGAAATATGATAGAAACGCTTACCCTCATAGCCTTCCGGAAGATACTCCCAAGTTAACCTGGCAGCTTGTAATAAAGAGAGAGTGCCAAGAATATTCGTACGAGCAAAAGTAAACGGATCTCTGATACTACGGTCCACGTGACTTTCGGCAGCTAAATGAATGACTCCATCTACATGATATTGCTTGAAAATTTTCAGCATCATCTCAAAGTCACAAATATCCGCTTTTACAAACGTGTAGTTTGGTTTATTCTCTATATCTTTCAGGTTAGTCAAATTCCCCGCATAAGTCAATTTATCCAGGTTAATAATATGGTAATCGGGATACTTGTTCACAAATAAACGCACCACATGGTTGCCAATAAATCCGGCACCACCAGTAATAGCAATACATCTTCTATTCATTAGTCACTCTTTTCCTATACGTTCACTTCCTCTACACTACCAAAGTGATTATTATCGTTTCAACAATGCTAATACAAACTGCGGCACTTTCCATGCCATTTTCTCCAATTTCGTCAATGTAGGAGCCATACCGTGTGAAGCATACACCCGTATATCCTCATCCCACATTTTTTTACGCTTAGCACTATCAGTAGAAAGGCCTCCCATACGCATCTTTACAATATACTCCCCTAAATAAATTGTCGTAAGTCCTCCTGTAATAAGATAACGCAACAACAAATCGCTATCTGCTGCTATTTTATAGCTTTCGTTATAAAGTCCTAAACGATTTACCACCTCACGACGGATGTAACAGGTGGGATGCAGTGGTAACCAACCGTGACGTACTTTCCAAAGTCGATAACTACCTCCAATCCAATTGCGTACTACCTTATCAGTATTATCAGGATCCACAAAAAGTCCATCTCCATACAAAAAGTCGGCTCGAGTGATTTTCATACGCTCCGCAATACGGCTTACCACCCCATTATTATAGAAAAAATCATCCGAATGTAGTAACCCTATCACATCACCTGTAGCCACACGAATTCCCTTATTGATGGCTTCATACATTCCATGATCGGGCTCCGAGATAATAGTTGAGATACAACCTTCATATTCTCTAATAATCTCTAACGAACCATCCGTACTCGCCCCATCTACAACAATAAACTCTATGTTATTATAGTCCTGCGCCAAGACACTCTCTATGGCACCACGAATCGTCGCCACACGATTAAAGCATGACGTTATTATAGATACTTTCATAAAATTTTATTATACATCAAAGACCTTACACATATCAAAAGATCATAGGAATTTCTCTTTCAAATATGTCTTTATCATTTCTTCATTCCACCCACATTGCTTCTTCAGTTCATACACCTTTACATCTACCAGCATTCTGTACCCAAAACCTTGTAAGATGTGCCAAATGAAACCTTCTTTTCCATCAAGAAACCCGCCTTTCAAAATATAACGGATAGTAAAGTTGACAAAAGGCCGTATGAAAAGAGGTGACTTAATGTATTTTATTTTTAGCCAACGTTTGCGTTGCTCCTCCGTCCCAAAAAGTTTAGGAACTACTTCCTGTGCTTTAGCATCCATAGCATACTCCATCATCAGCATATCAGCCATTTCACGAGTTGCATACCCGTTATGCTTTTCTGTCCACCAAGTCAAATCATTCAGATTGGCATCCACCTGATTACCTTCATTCACAGTGATTGCTTTACCATCAAAAAGGCGAATATGCTCATCCATCCATCGATTTTCACAGTCACCATGCCCCTTACGAAACACCTTTAAGTGATATGATGGATACCATCCTCCATGTAACAGCGGACGCCCCATGAAGTCTATACGTTTGCGCACATAAACTCCATTTACATCCACATCACACTGCGCCAATGTTCTCTTCATGGAATCACCTAAGTTACCTTCTAAGAACTCATCAGCATCAATGCGCCAAATCCATTCCGACTGAATATCACACTCATACACCCCGTAGTTAAACTGTGTAGCATAGTTTCTCCAAGGATTTCGATATACCCGTGCCCCCATACTTTCAGCTAATTCACATGTATTATCCGTACTTAGTGAGTCCACAACAATCACCTCGTCACATATTCCCTCTAGCGAACGTATGCAACGTACGATATGCTTCGCCTCATTCTTCGTTAGTATAATAGCGGCAATAGAATTATTCATAATTTAAAACTCTTTTTCTTATAAACTTTGCCGGATTCCCACCAACAACAGTCCATGACTCTACATCCTTTACGACTACTGCACGAGCTGCACAAACAGCACCTTCACCAACAGTTACTCCTTGCCCAATAAAAGCCTCTGCACACACCCAAGCCCTGTCTTCAATTACAATAGAAGCGTCGGTTTGATGATGATATGGATCTGATATGTCATGCCCTGCTGTACAAAGAAAAGCTCGTTGACTCACAGTAGCATTACGTCCGATACGGACAGGAGCAGCATTATAACAATCTACCCCTTCAGCCAAACAAGCATAATTGTCCATTATTAATAACCATGGCTGAAACACCTTTACTGTAGCATATACTACTGCCGTAGGTGCAATCTTTGCCCCAAATGCACGAAGCAGCGTACGCTTCCACCCCATAGCGGTAGAGCGAGGAAATGGACGAGCAAAGCAAGCCCAAATCACGCTCCATATCAATCTGCGCAGTTTATTACTCTTCGAGTATGGAGTTTTAAATTCCATCAAATCCTTTTTCATAAAATTGATTTGTACATATCCACAAATTCCTTTGCCACCTTACGCACTGAATACTTCTCCTCTACCAGTTTACGCCCATTACGTCCCATCATCTCCAGTTCATCTTCAGTAAGCGATAAAAAGTTACAAAGTGCTTGTGCGGTTGCCTCTGTACCTACCTCCGTCCACCAGCCACACCGCTGACTCTCCAACTCGCTCCATGGTGTCCCCATAGTAGTTATCACAGGCGTACCACTAGCTAGTGCCTCTGCCACCACAATACCAAAATTCTCACTGTGTGTAGGTAATATAAAGAGATCCGCTTGACGAAATAATTCCCATTTACGATTACCATATACACCACCTTCAAAGATGATTAATTGTGATATACCGAGACGTGCTGCTAATTGCTTTAATTCCTCAATATAGGTAACATCCCCTTCACCAGCAATGCGTATCACATAGCCTTCCATCTGTTCCTTCAATTGAGCAACTGCCTCAAGAAGAAAATTAATCCCTTTCTTCACATGTATACGGCTCAAGAAGAGAATTTCCTTGTTACGCTTCCATGATGGCTTCATCTCTATATCCTCCACATCAATGCCGTTAGCAATGACCTTAATCCTATCGTTATAACCTAACCTCTGCAAATTTTCTTTCTCGCTCTTTGCAGTAGCGTGCAACACATCCGCCTTCACCACTGCTGACTTTTGATAAAGCAACAATGCAGGAACTTTCTTTGACCAGTAATGACGCGCCATAATCCACGGCTCTAGCATACCGTGCGGTGTAAGTACCACTTTATATCCCAACGCCTGTGCCCACTTTTGTGTAAAGGCACAAGCAGGCATCCAACAACAGTTTATATGCACCACATCAGGTTGTAATTGAGTTAACAATATCCTCCATTGTCGCTTTATCTCCATGAAGTTGCTAATTTCAGGTATGAAATACACCTTACAATTATCCATTTTTACAGGATTCCCACTAGCGTGACTCACCACATGAAGCTCTACCAATCGTCCCAATTCTTTAGTCAACAATTGCATATAAGCAGTTGTACCACCCGATGTACGGTCTAAACTAGGAATATAATGTATTACTCTCATAAGCGTTTATTCATAAATTTTGTATTATATAATTTGCCACCGCTTTACCTGAAATGTAGTTTCTACTCCATACAATGCGTTCATTTACCGTCTCCCTTATCCAATCTTTTTTTGCAATACAGGCATCAACCACATTACTTAATCCCTGTGCTTCTTCTAGAGTAAATACCATTCCCTGTTGCTTATTCTTCAACAAATACGAAGCTCCACAATGATTGCTTGTTATCACATACAATCCTACTGTCAACGCCTCATTCACAACAGCCCCCCACCCATCATGTTTTGAAGGCAAAATCAGTACATCATATTGTTGCATAATCTCCGAGACCCTCTCCATAGGTTGTATACCATAGAGTGTTACTTCTGTTTTAGACTGGATGTTCATTTCCTCGATCTGCGTTCTCTTCTCGCCATCTCCTACTATACCAAGCTCTAATTCTACTTTTTGACACAACACCTGAAACATTTCCACCACATTCTTTCTATCTGACAAACTACCCACATAGAGCATCTTAAGCCTCTCTGAAGTCGGTATAGGATGTGTACGTTCTTTCCACTCCGTACAATATATAAAAGGTAATACTTTCCATTTTTTACTCCAAAAGCGATAATAAGGCACGAATTCATCTCCCATCACTAATAAGTAATCAAAATACTTTATATATCGCCAATCTTTCAATGCAAATCTTAGTTTATGCTGCCATAGTGGATGATTATAGAGTAATGGTGGCTCGGTTATTACCCCTCGCTTAAAAGAATAATTGAATGAGAGTTTCATCCATGGTACAATTTCAGGAAAAGCATTGATTCCAGAAAAAAAACAAAACGTTTCAATACCTTTGCACTCCTCATATAGTTTTTGCACTACTTCTATAGTAGGAGTAATCAAAAACTCTATTCCCTCTACCTTAAGCAATTCTGGAGTCTTCCATCCCATCTGTTTGCGATCATCATAATCAATACGTGGCGCCACTACCACCACCCTATCTACACTTTCATAAACAGGCAATTCTTTAATATATGGCATCTGATGAGGACTGATACAGTTTTGCAAGAATATTAAATTCATTTCAAAATGAAGTTTTGTAATTGTTTAAAAAATTTCTGTAATGAAAATGCTATTAGCATACTAATAAGCAGTATCATCCAAGCAGAGAGTGAACTATGTACCATACCCAACATCTGCATATGTACAAGATACAGTTCATATGATAAAGCACCACATAATGCTAAAACAGGATTAATCACCCATCTATGGGGTAACAACCAAAGAATAATCATAACAGAAATTCCCAAAGGTAATTTTATGCCAAATTCTACTAGAGAGTAAAATGGTGTACCACATAAATTCCTCACTTCTGGCAACTGCTTGATTGCTAATGAGACTAACCCTATAATACAGAATATTGCCATTAGTTGTACATATTTTCTTTTTGAGAGCAAAAGAAACTTTTCTTTTTTCTCAGACAAGAGTACACCTATCGGAAAGCTCAAACATTGTTCTGCCCTAATAGCATCCATACAAAAAAATGTATAAATGGCAAAAGCTACCAATAGATACCACCTATATTTATAAAAGAATTTAAATGCTACCCAAAACACCAAATAGCAACGTAGCATATAGTGCACATACCAATAATCATCTTGTCTGATACTACATATATTCAGAAAAAGATTCTTATAGTTATGCTTATCGTAAAGCAAATAAATACCAATATAGAACAATAAGAAAGGCACCCATACCCTCCACAGTTTACTCTTCAAGAATCCTCTCATGCCTCTCTTACTAAATGATTCTGTCAACCCAAAGCCAGATAAAAGCAAGAATACTGCTACACCTATTCCTCCAAAAGGAGTAAAAATATTAGTTCCCAACTCACCAGCACAGTGTTGCAAGGCTATTAAAATAATAGCAACACCTCGATAACACTCTGTCATCTCTTTATCATAGATATTCACCTCTCCCAATAATATCCCTACGCCACTTCGACAAGTGATTAATGCAATAGTACCAATTACTATTATTACAAGTAATATTGATTGAGTCATATAAAATTCATCTTCCCACAAGCCATGGGGCATATTTATTAAAGCTTCTTATTAAAAAATATAAGGTAAATGCCAATAGGAGCAATCGCAATATTGCATCTTGTACAGTGGATAGAGACAAACACTTTGTTAATATCTTCATAGAATTATAGATAATCTGATGGAACGCTACTATAATCAATGTATTTCTACCAATAAAGCACACTGTAGAATTTAATAAAGTTACAGATAGTCTTGATAACAATATACTAAGTAAACCCAATATTATTATACCGCAAAAGGCCGGTAAGATGTGAAAATATCCATAGCTAATAGGTTGTAAAAGGCATGATATTATAATCAATACTATCATTACAGAACTTACCAGCCAATATTTAATTTCATGCATGTTTAAATTAAGAGCCATATTCCTTATTACGTGACCTACGGCATAATAAAAAAGTGGCATACTAGGTAATATCACACCAATAGCCTCATTTCTAGTTAAACCGATATATTCAGGAGTAACACCACGAAAATAATCAGATAGAACTATTAAAAGGAATATTATAAATAACTTCAATACCCAATTGCTTGCCAGTTTATTAATGAAGAAATACCACAATTCTGAAACAAATAAAGCACGAATAAAGTACATAGCTAAACAGCCTGTTAAGAGTTCTGTAAAATCAGTCTGAATATGAGATATATTAAGTCCTTTCACTATCAACCATAACAGTGTATTCAAACAGAAGAACGGAATAATTAATGTTTTTAATCGTCTTTTTATATAGGACCGAAAGTCACTATACTTGCTATCATTCAACATCATGCCTGAAAGCATATAAAACATCGGCATATGAAAGGAATAAATCCAATTATAAACCGTCTGCGATATTTGTGCAATACTAGTATGACCTATTACAACCAAGAAGATACCAAGCCCCTTGCAAATATCAATCCATTCAATTCTCAAAGATGATTTCTGCATGCTTATTTCAGCCATGTATCACGTTGTATTTTATCAAATTTTTTCTGTACTAGAGGGATTTGTTCCAGTTTATTATATATGGCTTTTATCACCTTTATCTGCGCCAATTTTGCATAAATTCGCTGTTTAAAGTTCATTTTCTTCCAGCTATTCTTCACCATATGAAGAGCATATGTATTTTCTGTCTGCTTAGAGGGGTGAGTAAAGTACTCATCCGGGAAAAGATGCATATCCTCTTTCAGTGTCTGAAATTCATTCACATATCTAAAACCATACTTTTCTGCTTCTAGAGCCATGATTACTGGTACAATTATCTTATCATAATATGTTCCATCTGGTAAAATAAAGTGTTTTCCTATATAATAATCTAAACAATCTTTTATAAAGGGATGATTCTTCTCTGCTGCAAATATGCTTGACTCTATACATATATCAATGATTACATCCTCTTTATTTTTTTTGTATCCTTGGGAAGTGAGTTGATCTTCTACGTGGTTAATCCGGACATTATCTCCGTGATACTCCATAGCAGTAAAGAAACGATAGTTCAAGAACTCATCAAAGCGCTTTAATACTTGAATATCAGTATCCATATAGATACCACCATATTGATACATAGCCCACATACGCACATAGTCAGCCACGAAGGCATACTTTTTTACTTGATATGCCTCCTGCACAAAAGGCAGTGAAGCAGAAATATCAAATGTAGTCTCGTCCCAACATTTTATTTCAAACTCTGGAAATATCTTCTTCCAGCCATCTATATATGTTAAAAATTCATATGGAAGTGGACTACCCCCAAACCAACAATAATGAATAATCTTAGGTATCATACTCGTTTTTGATTAAAAAATAAAGGTTTTAAATGATTGATTGAAATCCATCCCATTCTCAAACTGTAGATAATTCCTTGGGTTAAGAAAAAATAGACTGTAAATTGACAGCCTACAGTAGTGATATAGCCTTCACCAAGAGAATTAATACAAAAAAAAGTGAGTAATGCTCCCAACAAACAATGCACAAAATGTCCATCTTTTCTAGATAAAAGGTATCTAAAATTTTTGTAAGTAAGCATTATAAAAGGAACAGCTCCTAGCAAACCTAATTGAGATAAAAGTCCGCCCCAGCCAGTCGTAGTTTCCACCATTCCTGTCATTAATGAAAATTCTGTAGGATTTGAAACAGAAGCAAAACCAATTCCATATATGGGGCTTGATGTGAACTCATCCCATCTTGTTAACCAGGTACTTTCTCTTGATCTCATATTGAACGATTCCGTACTACCACCCTGTTTATCGAGTATACCTACAGTATAATCCTCCCATATCGGAAATGTAAAAATAGCCAATGCAGCTAACATAACAAATAATGTAACAGTACTTCCTATTTTACCTTTTTTCTGAATATAAATCATTATTAAAGCAGAACCAATTATACCAACAATTGAGTTACGCGATGATGATAATAATAGACATAACAGTAATCCCAATAACAACCCCGTAAATATAAATACATATATTTTTTTTATATTTTTCCTATACAATAACAATGAACCAGCATATAATATCCCCATACTGCACAACATACCAAGATAATTGGTCCCTATAGTACCTGCATATACTCTATTACCCTCCATAATAGAAAGGCTCCCCGTTCTGTATAAATAGTAATTTAGAAACCCAACAAAAACTAGTAATAGACAAGTGTATTGAAGGAATTTGAAACACATTACCGCTTTTTTCCTATTAAAAAGTATAGGAGTAATGCCAAATAATAAAATGGTATAAGCTGTAAATCGGAAAGGAGTTTTAAATACTGGCAATATTTCGTTAAGTAAGATACTTAGTAAACAAGCTAATAGAAACCATCCAAACACAGAGTTTAAATTATTTCTCTGTATTTTTCTATTGTAATATAAACAAATAAATAGTAGCATTGGATAGTATAATATATATCCTATACCACCTGTAAAAGTGGATACGAACATTGATGCTACAATCAAAGCAAAATAGAATGGTGGTTCTTTAAGAGCATGGAAAGTGAAATCTTTCATTCAAATAATATTCTAGAATTAAAGTAATGTAGAATTATCTAATAACTTAAGATGCTTTTTTTATAATATATAGCTATCATAAAAAAGAAATACCAATCCATAAGTTTAAAATGTTTCCCTCTCATAAACAGCTTATAGCCTAAACGAACCAACATATTAGCTCCCCGGCTATTATCGCAAATAATTTGTCTAATCTCCGGTGCTATATTCTTATAAAAATTCACACGTTCTTCTCTCGATAGTTCCTTTTTGATATACATACTGTTTCGTACCCGTGCAAAAAGCATTGAAAGGATAGAGGCTGATGAAGAAAACTGCATCAGGTCTATATCAGATATGGCAGAAAGTATGTTCATCTGTGCAATATACTTGTAGAAACAGCTACGCTCCATTTCAAAAGTGAAGAACCTACCACTAGCACTACCACTACGCAAATAATAGATATAATCTGCATATGGTATATACTTAGCTCTTGGACTTACCGTAAGATATTGCATCACAAAAATCAGATCTTCGGAAAACCTTATTTCTTCAGGAAAACGTAGTGGCAGTTCATGAGTAACCAAACTCATGGGCCAAATACGATAACATTTAGCGCATGCATAACCATGAGCACTTAGTTCGTTGTCCGAAAAAATTTCTGGCAACGAAAGAGTACCGTAACTTTTATAGGATAATCGCTCACGGCTACCATCTTCGTGAACAAACACTGCTTCAGATATAATTATATCTACCCCCTCTTCCATGGCATCCACAAAGTGTTCCACATAGTATGGAGTCACTTCATCATCTGCATCAGCAAAGCACACCCACTCTCCTTTCATTACGTTAAGGGCATGATTTCTTGCTCGTGACACTCCGCCATTCTGAAGATGTAGTACTCTTACACGACTATCTCGTTGAGCATATTCATCACACAATATACCACTACGATCTTTGCTTCCATCATCCACCAAGAGAATCTCTATATATGTGTAGGTTTGCGCTAGTAATGCATCTACACATGCTGTGAGATATTGTTCTGCATTGTAGATGGGTACAATCACACTAACTAGTGTTCTATCCTTCAGATTCTTTACATTCATCCTTTATAATTTTTCATTGCACTACACATCCTATCCACAACTTTTTCCCAACGAAAGGTATCTTTCACATACTGCTGACCTAACTCACCCATCACTTTAAGTCGTGCTTTATCACTCATTGCATCTATAATGATATCAGCCAGTTGGTGAGCACTCTCCTTTTCACAGAGAAAACTCCATTTGCCATTGCCCGAGAACTCGGGGGTGGCAAAACGACTCAAAGCCACAAAGGGTGTCTTATTACACAAGGCTTCGAGGTAAGTCATTCCATTAGGTTCATTGCGCGAAGGCATCACGTAGAGTGTAGCTTTTCGAAAGAGTTCTATAGTCTTTTCACGTGGTACATCCATATAACAGTCCACTCCATCTAAACCCTGGTATTGTTCATTACCTACTACAGCCAAACGTACCTTGGGGTATTGTTTTCTCACTATAGATAATGCCTCTACAAGCAGATCTAATCCTTTTACTTTAGCGTTGTACTGGCGAAGTACAATAAGCAGTAAGTCATTATCATACGATTTTTCTCCTTCATAAGTTTCAAGATTAATACCAAATCCCACATTTATTATCTTCCCCGGAGCCAAACCAAATTTTCTCATTAACGATTGCCGAGTCCACTCATTCTGTGTGAAAATAAGATTCTGACGTTGATAAGCTATTCTCGCTTTTCGATGATAATAATTCAAGTAAAAGTTAAATAAGGGTTTTGTACGATCTATATCGGTTTTCATCACCTCTTCAAAATCTGCGTCCACATAAGTGCAAAATTTTTTATCGCGAGGAAATTCATCTGTGATAGTTTTGACAATAATCCACTCAGCCTCCATCAACTTGACTTCTTTCAAAGTTTTTCGTTTGAAAAGTAAATACATCTGTAACTCGAAAGGATTGCCATCTTTAAAATAGAAGAATCGACAATAAGCAGTAAGTAGTTTCTGATACCATTTTGGTATATTAGGAAATGTAGAAGCCCATTCTATGCTCTCTATCTCAGAAAGCTTACTAAAGTAAGTATCGAAAGCATCCCACGTACCACTCCACAGTCCCTCACGTTCACGACCACAATATGTTATTCCTAATTTCATGGATTCTCTCTATATTCGCGTTCGTTCAAACTGATGCAAAGTTCTTCTTCCATAGTTTCAAATATTCGTTCATACCCTTCGGCTACTATCTTAGCAGGACAGCCAGCCAAGGTTAAGTGCGTTTTGCCATCCTTTGTGTAATCTTTATTAGTTAAACTGCCAGCTGCTACAATAGTAAAATTTGGAAGTTGCGTGCCCTTGTTTACTGTTACCCGATTACCAATCCAGCAATTATTGCCTATCACTATTTCCTTACTGATATGAGAAATATTTCCCGTAGTCACATTTCTCATATAGTGGAAATTTGAATCGAACATCTGACCTTCCCAACTAATGCGAATATGATTACCTATTTTGGCTCCTTTTTTTAATATAATCCTATAATGTGGTGCAATCAAAATATCTTCACCAGTCTCCAATATAGCATGTTCTCCAATTTCTACAGTTGAGCCAGTTCCCAAATTGAAAGGAAAGCCATTGAATCTCCATATTCCTTTAATTGATATTATCATCTTTGACGAAGGAAATATTTCACGTTCACACCTACCAAACTGAAAACACCCACGTTGAATATTTGGTGGTACTTCTATCTTTCCTGACAGATTCTCAAAATGAATAGGTCCATAAAAATCGAATGGAAATTTGATAGCTTGCTTGATAGGTAACATTTTAAAATTAAAATAAAACATCGCCCGCCAATTGCGGCGAAATAAATTAGATATCTGCATAACAAATTAGATATATCAATAATTTCTTTTAAAATCTTCTTTTGTCCCCCAATCTTGATACTCCTTCACCATTTGAGGCCGAAAGTGAACCTGCTGTAAAAGCAATGAGTAAACAATATGTGATAAATGAAGCTGAGGTAATGTAGAAAGTTTTTCGTACTCCACCACAAAATCCTGCACATCCTCAATACCATAACCACCTGCACAAAAAAAACGGCTCACAATCTTCTTCTCGATGATATTAGTAATATAGTACATATCATCAATCATTACATAACTCTTATTTTTCGGATTCACCATCTCCAACCCATCTAATGGAAAGATATAAAGCATATTCTCGGGATATACTTCAGTAGTGAAATAGCTATCAGCATCCTTAAAAAGCACAGCACCAGTGATATGATTTTCCACAACAGTGCGATAAAGTGTTTCTGGTTGTGAAGATGTAGATTTCTCAAGCTCGTAGATGTGCGTTTTGTGAGAAATACCTAGTCGATCAAACTGAATCTGCATCATTTCTACTAGTCTATAACGTAAATTATGCTTATGCAGAATTGTGAAGTATATATCGCTGAAAAACTCTAATGGTAATCCCACGATAGATTTTACACAATACATCAAGCCATTACTATCTAACCCAAACAGATAGGGCATTTCAGTCCCCATCTTATCTGTATCAACAGCTATGGGAATAATTAGTGTATATTTACTCATAATTTAATATGCTTTGAATAGTTTTCTTGAGATAAGCTACAACTTTCTCCTCTTTAGCATACTGTAGAATGCGAAGAAAATTCATTAACTGTAGAGGATGGTAGAAAGTACGATACCATGCATACTGCTCAAAATGCTTATCAAGTTGGCGATCAATAGCATCTGACACTATATAAAAGCGCGTTTCATCAAACTCACCTTCATACATTAGTGTACTCCAACGATAGCGCGTATCTTGACGAATCTTCACCATATCAAGCAGTGGCGACTCTATAAAAGAATCTAAAAAATCTATCAAATAATAGTTATTACCATTGAAGAGGATATTAGAGAAAGTGAGGTCACCGTGACAACAACCTACAGGTATTTTTAACACTTCGGGCAGATCTTTGAAGCAAACTTCAGATTGCTGTATCAAATCCCCTACTACCTCATCCACACACAACAATACATTTTGACCTATTTTACTTTTCACGTCCTCAAATTTCTCTATAATCATTGAACGCGATACATTTGTTAGCGTAGATTGCTCAATCTCACGCTTTAAGAACAAGCATACAGCTTTCACAAAATAATTTACCTGTTCAAATCCAGCTACCTCAAAATGATCTATAAAGTTATGTGAATATATGTACTCCATTCTCATCACCATAGCATCTGACTGTTTCTCTATATCCACGATCTGTGGCACACGGATGTACTGATACTCATGCTCACCAGCCTTCTGCTGCTTCAAGGCTTGCTGATAGAGTCGTTCCACGTACTTAGGATCACAAGTACTTTTAAGGATAAACAATTCCTTACCCTCACGCACTATGTCAATAGAACATCCACTATGACCTTTTACTTCAATCTCCATAAAATGCTTGATTTATTCTTATATACTGTGCTCCGGAAGCCTCTGCAGCTTCAAACCCCACTCTCGAATCTTCAAAAATTAAAGTCTGGCCAGCAGACACCTCCATCCTTTCCATCACTTTTAGATAAATCTCCGGATTGGGTTTACCGTGGGCCACATCTTCACCTGCCCAAATGCAATCAAAGATCTCTGTAAGATGTAGATATTGCAAGGCATTAGTCAAATTCAATCTACGTGCAGTAGAGGCTATTGCGGTGTTCCCCCCATTCCTATGAAATGCACGAATAAAATTGATAAGCGGCTTGTTAGGTTGTAAGTAATCGAAGTAAAAAGGATATACCTCTCCCTTTATTTTCCTAATGCGTTGCTGTATATCAACATCGTTAATACCTGCAGTATGCATAAAGTCATCATACCTATAACCGAAACACTGCTTATAAAGATCATAAGTCAGTTTCTGCCCACACTGTTCAAATGCATCAGCATAAGCTTGATAATTAGCTTCGAAGGAATTTACCAATGTTCCATCAAAATCTGTTATAATTAGTTTTAGATTCATATTATCATTACTTATTACCTCCAATTTGTGTATATCGATTCAACTCCTCGGGCGTCCCATAAGAATAATACTCCTCCATTTTAACAAGTCGCACTATTTCACCCCGCTGCAGTAAATAATTATAGAGCAAACTCACATAATACTCAGGCTTTGAATAATTTGTTTTATGCATCAAACAATCAGCTGCATAAAGAAACGAACGTGCAGATGAGAAGAAGTAAGCACCACAAAGAGCATGATAACTTATCACCTCTTTTTCTGCTGTTCGCACCACAATACCTTCTGAATTAACCTCTGCATAACTATATTTAGGATCATTTGAGTCGAAACTTACCAGTGCACCACCATCTACTTCTTCTACAGGTTTTGAAAGAATTTCTTTTATTAATGTATTAAATCCTTGACTACGAAACTCCAAATCACAGTCCATTACTAGTATAGCATCCTCATCACCAATAGCCTTATGAGCCATCAAGCAAGTCTCCACTGCCCCACGTGTCGTTTTTTGTACAGCAAAGATATTAGCATGTGGTAGGATCGTTTTTATACCTTTATCAATATCATATTTGTCGATATGTTCCTGTCGCACAATGAAACTATACTTCATTTTTACTTGAGGAATCTCTACACTATCAATAGCATGCAGGAAGAGTTCTTTATTATTCAGTTTAATCAAAGGTTTAGGAGTAACCCATCCCTCTTTTGTAAAACGGGAACCTTCACCCGCCATAGGCATAATAATGTGTAATGATCGCATAATTTTATTTTATAATATATTCTTCTCATTTCAGGTCTGCCATGTTTTAAATCACCTTATCATATTCTGTACCAAATAAAAACAATAAGAGCTTACAGCATCTTTTAATGATTCAAAATGATATAAATTTAAGCCTAATAAGTACTAATAAAATACTTAACAGGTATTTTATTGAATTACTATATACCCCAAAGAATATACAACTTATTTACAGTGTAACAACAGGTATTTTTCATATCAATCATTTATTTCTAGTCTTAAATAGTACCTCTTTTACCTTATTATAAATATAAATTCTCTCATTCGACTCCATACCTATACAATAACCCGAAATAGCGACCATCATAACAGCTGTTAATATAACAATAGCAGCAGCCCACAGTGTGTTAGGCAAATGAAACTTCACCAACATTGGTAAAGGCAAGCTAATTAAAGCCACTATTATCACACGTCCCATAACCTCAACCATAAAATTTCTAACAGGAAATTGAATCATTGTACGTACTATGAATAGACGGACAATAAAAGCTATACAACATATCACCAAGTGTACTAAGAAAACAGATTCTGGCACGCTTCCACACTTCAGAAATATATAGCTGATAGGTACAATAGTCAAAAGTATCCCTCCTAGTATAGATTGATAACGGCGAACCCTTCCTGTTGCAGCAGCAGCCTGCATAATTGGTTGTGCCATAGAATCAATCATTACAGTGACAAGTATAATACAAAGAAATGATACAGTATATGGAGGTACAAGTTTCAACCATGTTTCAAGTATTATTGGCGCCTCCAGCATCACAGGTAATGACAAAATAAATAACAACAAGAAGGTAAACCGTGAACTGCGAAAAATCAATTTGTACATTGCATGTAAATCACCTTGTGCATAGGTTTTCGTAATCTGAGGATTCAAAGCCATCTGGAAATTTCCTGAAAATTGCTGAATAGCTCCCTGTACTTGTACAGCAATACCTCTGGCCGCATTTATAGAAGGGCCAAAGAACATGTTTAATAAGATATTTAAACCATGGGTAGAAAGAACTGCTGCTGAATTTCCCAAAAGATTCCATCCGGCAAATCCCAACATTTCTCTAAAAAGACTTTTATCAAATATATTCTTTAACCTTGTTTCCACAAAATACCTACCACAGTAGCGAATATAAACCCAATAAATGAACAACTGAATACAAAGTATCAAAACAGCATACAGTTTTAGCTTATCTATATCATATATCACTAAAAGATAAACAATCAGTAGCTTAAACACAACCTCCAACACTGAAATGTATGCAAAAGCAGACATCTTCTCATGAGCTATTATAGATGCATTATAGGGTACACCTAATATCATCACTATAGTAGAGACAACCGAACACTGGTAGACCCAAAGTGCAGCATTCATACGTGATTCAGCTATAACCATTTTCTCATATAGAAACCAAAGCCCAATCGTTTCACCCAAAATAAAGATAAGGATTGCAATCAGTGCATGAATTTGTACAGAAGTGGAAAATACACGTTGTTGTCTTTCAAAACTCCCCCTCCCTAACTCAAAAGTTAAGTATCGCTGGGTAGAAGTCGACATAGCTGCATTCAAAAAGCCAAACATGGTTACGACACCACCCACCACATTATAAATACCGTAATCCTCAACTCCTAATGTGTTCAACACCACTCGACTTGTAAAGAGCGATACAAACATCATAAAGAACATACGAAAGTAGAGCAACAAAGTATTCTTTGCTATACGTTTATTATTTAAAGATGTATTGGTCATAAAAATTATCTAAAAATAAACTCTTACTATTTATAATATAGTTTGTTTTATTAATGACATAAATTAATAGCACTAGTATGAGTTATCATTCACTTTATTAGATGAAGTACCGATCTAAACCGTCTACTATAACAGATTTGGTGATTTTATCAGTATATAAACCTATGCTTTTCAAAAAAGCATTATATTTATTCTTCTTTTATTTTATGTTCTCCATAGCCATAGCCATAACCATATCGTTTACCATACCCATAGTACTTGCCATATTTACCATACCCATAGTAATAGCCATATTTCTTCTTCTGAAGATCAAGACCATTAATTACCGTACAAAGATTAGGTAACTTATTACTATCAGCCAATTCATTAATCAAGGTAAACTCTGCTTTCCGAGTATAGTCAGCACGACATACATACACTGACAAGTCAGCTACACGACCTATCAATAAGGTATCTGTTACCATACCAACAGGGGCTGTATCTAGAATCACATAATCAAAATTCTTTCTCAATGTTTCAACCGCCTTATCCAAGCCATCGCGGGCCAATAATTCTGTCGGATTAGGGGGAACAGTTCCACCAGGGAGAATGTACAGTTTTTTGCTGACATCCGAAGCTTGGACAAAGTCCATCAGATTCTTTTCTGGATTCGACAGATATTGAGTAATACCCAATTCTTTTCGAGGAATATTAAACACCTTATTCAAACCGGGCTTACGAATATCAAGGCCAACAATTACAACTTTTTTTCCTAATAAAGAAAGACTAATCGCTAGATTTGAAGAAATAAATGATTTGCCTTCACCACTGACCGTAGAAGTAACCAGTATCACTTTTTGGTCACTTTTAAGCATAAACTGAAGATTTGTACGAACATTTCGAAAAGTCTCGCTCATTAAGGTATTTTGATTCTCGAATACAGCAATAGTTCCACTTTTTTCAGTAGTTAAAGGCACATCACCCACAATAGGACGACTCGTTAAATTTTCAACGTCGCGACGGCCCTCAATTTTGAATTTAGTCAAACTAATCAGAAAAATGATGCCAACAGGTCCTCCTAGTCCTACAAGTAAAGCAATCATATAGATCATTTTAGGTTTAGGAGAAACCGGACGTCCTTCAGCTACCGGTTCATCTATAATCTTAGCATTATTTGCGGTAGCTGCTAGTGTTATAGCGTTCTCTTCACGTTTCTGCAAAAGCATTAGATAAAGTCCTGCTTTGATCTCCTGCTGACGCGCAATACTTACATACTGACGTTCTTGGCCTGGAGCATCACTGATACGACGAGAAAAGCGACTAGCCTCACGATCTAAATCAGCCTTTACAATAAGTAAACCTTGCAAAGTACCATCAATAGCAGCTTGTACATTCGCTTTCATAGCACGAAGACTCGTATCCAGATTTATAATCATCGGGTTATTCTCCGTAGAAGTACGCAGCAAACGTTTACGTTCGAAAATCAATTCATTGTAACGATCTATCTGAGTAGTCAAACCATTATCAGACAAACCAATGTTAGCAGGCAACACCTCATATTCATTTGACGGGTTATTGATGTATTTAGTAAGATCACGAATCAAATTAATTTGAGTTCCATTTTCTACACGTTTCCTTTCATATTCTGCATTTCCTTCAACAGCTAATTGGGCATCACTACCGATATTAGTTAATCCAGCATTTCTTTTAAATGCTTCCAGCTTATCTTCTGTACTTCCAAGTTCTTCATCAATAATCTTAATGCGCTCATTGATAAATTCCTTTGTTTTCTCTGCAACCTCATTCTTATCATTATTCGTATTACGGTTATACATCTCCATCAGTTTATTGATAAAATCCTGACCACGTTGTATATTTGTATTCATTAGTGAGACAACGGCAACAGACGTTGTTTTAGAGGTAGGTGCTATGTTCAATGCCCCCTGATATCCTTTTGCTACCACAAATGGCTGGCTAACCATAGCACTGATATTCCGCACCGTATTTTGTCCTTCTATTTTACCATTTAACAGCGAATCTCTCAACGTAAATCCAAACGTACCAACATTAGTTGGTAAAACAGCCGGAAGTTTATCAAAAGATTTATTATATTCATTCAAACCTATTTTCAGATTTACGACCAATCCACCTTCAGGAGCCAGTTTCATGTCAATCAAAGCTACACCCGGTAAATTATCCGCCTCCTGTGCCGTCAAATTCACGATTACTGGGGAGATTTTATACAGCTCTCTTTTAGGAAACTCATCCTCATCATAGTAAGTAATATAAAGTTCCAAATTATTAACAACCTCTTTCAGTATCGTTTTTGAACGTAAAACTTCAATCTCATTATCAATACTTTGTGCAGAAGTAATCACTCCACCCAATCCCAGACTTTCCAAATCAGCAGCATTTCCACCAGCATTCTTTTTATCATCTTTAATCATAATAGAAGCAGAAACCTGATACACAGGAGTCTGAAAATGTAAATACATCCAAGCACCAACCAAACAAGCTAAAACGGAAGCTACAAACCAAGGCCAATGAATTATATACTTAAAGAGAATTTCCTGATAATTTACTTTCTCTTCGTCTAATTCACTCACATTATTGTTATATGAATTCTCTTTCATTACTAATTATTTATTTAATAAAATTACCAATATATTTGCAAGTGAAACCAAGATAGAAGTAGCAGAAAACCATAATCCCGTATTGGTTCCTATATCCGAATTCTTAGCCTTAGCCTTATTAGGTGTCACATAAATTATATCATTCTGTTGTAGCTGATAATAAGGAGACAGTACCGTTTCAGCCTTATTCAAGTTCATAGTAATAATTTCCTGCTTGTTATCTTGCCCTGTCCGGATCAGTTTCACATTATCACGCATACCATAAATGGTCAAATCACCTGCCATTGCAAGAGCTTCCAACAAATTAATCTTCTCATTAGAGACTACAAAGCTGCCTGGCTTGTTGACCTCTCCCAATACCGAAATCCGATAATTAACAATACGCACAGTTACAAGCGGTACCTCTTTCAAATAAACCTTCAACTTATCTATGATTAAATTTTCTATTTCCAGCTTAGTCAATCCACCTACATGAATCTCGCCCAATACTGGAAAGTTGATATTCCCTTGATTATCTACTAAATATTGCTGTAGAGCAGATGATGCAGTTCCTTGTCCTACCGTCTTTCCCTCTATTCCACTAGCAGTACCCGAATTTACCAGATTGAAAGGTGCAGCCAGTTCCGGAGTGGAACAAGACACGGCAATCGTCAACAAATCCTTTGGCATTACCTTCACACCTGTCTGAAGAACATTCTGTTCTGTATCATTCACAAAAGCCGTATCCTGTAAATAAGGTACTTTCTTATATGATTGGCAGGATACCAACAAAAAAGCAAGTAACACACCCAAAGTCAATCGTTTCAGTTTTCTCATAACCACCTACTCATGTAATTTTACAACTATTGATTTAATTTTTACTCAATTTCCAATACCTCACCTAATAAGCCTCTTTATCCCCGCGGATAACATTATACACAGTCTTATACATGATATATAAGTCCAGAATGAACGTCCAATGCTCGATATACCAGATGTCACGTTGCACACGTCCTTCCATCTGCCAAAGCTCTTTCGTTTCTCCACGAAAACCTGTCACTTGTGCCCAACCTGTAATACCCGGTTTCACAAAATGACGAACCATATATTTATTTATTAAATGGGAATATTCTTCTGTGTGCTTCAACATGTGCGGACGGGGACCCACTAAAGACATATCCCCTTTCAGTACATTAATAAATTGAGGAAGTTCATCCACATTCGTCTTGCGAATCAGATTACCGATACGGGTTTTACGAGGATCACATTCCGTAGCCTGAAGCGTATCACTTTGTGCATTCACCCGCATTGAACGAAATTTATAGCACCAAAATTCACGACCATCTTCACCGCTTCGTTTCTGTTTGAAAAAGACAGGTCCGGGAGAACTTATCTTTATAGCCAGTCCCACAATGATATATATAATCGGGAAAAGGGTACAAAGGAACAGTAGCGAGCAAATAATATCAAAGCTACGTTTCACAATACGATTTTCCAATAACTCAAGTGGCTCACGACGGATAGAAAGTACCGGAACATTACCTAGCATTTCAAAATACATTCTCCGTTTCAGATAGTTCCGGACATTGGGAACGCTGAAAAAACGAATCAGATGGTTCTCACAATAGTTGATAATCGGCACAATTTCAGCACTACGGGCGGAAGGAAGACTGCAATAAAGCTGATCTACCTTTCCCGCATTACGGGTCAGATAATCAACAGCTTCGCACGGCTGTCCCAAATATGCTATATTCATAGGATAGCGGTCTGATGGGAAATCTTCAAAATATCCCAGCACACGATATCCGGATGTCGGATCATCCGTCATGGAATGATAAAGTTCCTGCATATTTTCATGGCTACCCACCAGTACTACCTTTCGGACATTTTCCCCACTTTTGCGATAAAGCTCCAGAATATAACGAAACGTCAGGCGATAAGAAATAATAACGATAATGAGAACTACGTAAAATGCCCCCAGCTGACGCAGGTTAACACATTCAAAATGGAATATGTACGAAAGTCCCAGTACCATCAATACAAAAGGAATCATGTTCCGTGCCACCCGAAGCATTATTTGCTCCGGACGAACCACCGGACGATGAAGGATCACTCCGGAACGAATGTTGCAAACCAGATAACACAAAGTCATCAAAGCCATGTTCTGGAAGAGAGGCATGGAAAACTCAAAAGGAGAACGGTTTCCCCAAAGAGAACCAAACACCCACAACAGTAAGTTCAGTAAGATGATGTCCCCTGAAAGGACAAAAGATTTTAGGACTTTATTAAAACGTTGGACTTCCTGCATAATTTTATTTTTTTCTTAATCAGATTTCCCCCCCTATTATCCGTGTTTCTTCCTATACTTGATATAGAACTCCACACATTCATTTGCTTTTTTCCGAAACTCTTCTTCAGTAGAAACGTCATAGAAAAAGTTCAAAAGACGGATATAATGACTCACGACCTTATCGTCGCCCTTTTTAATTGTTCATAGGTGTCCGAACTCATATGCATCTCCTTAAGCATATCTTTCACAGTTACACCTGTATTCTTAAGCAGCCTACCCATTACAAAACCAAGCACGTAATGATGCCATTTTCTTCTCATTCTTAAGCTCTTATTAATTGTTAAAATATTAAATTATATATTATTTTCACCCGCTGAGTTTCAGATATGTCTGAAACCTCTATTTCCAGTTTTTCCTACTTTCGCACCGCGTTTTGAAAATTCAAGGCGATAACTTCAAATAATAAACATTATGACAAACGATTTTAGAATGTCTTATTTCATGCCTCCCATTGCTCCCATCAAAAATGAACAGGGACGGATTGTTACTCCTGCAACACTGATTCCCTCCTGCGAAGTCTCCGTAGAACAAGTTTTTCAAATGATAACCTGCAACGAGAATCTCAAAATTCTGACCGAACAAGTACGCAATTCCGGAGATATACGGACAGCAAAAGCATCACTATTGCCTTATGTGACTCCCTGTGGTACGTTCTCGCGTCGCAACAGCAAATGTTTCGTAGCTTCTTCACATCTGGTGGTGGTAGATATCGACCATCTCGATTCCTATCAGGAGGCAGTGGAAATGCGCAGTACATTGTTTAATGACCACCTTCTGCATCCTGTACTCACGTTTATCAGTCCCAGCGGACGGGGTGTAAAAGCATTCGTACCCTACGATCATTTACCCATGGCTAACGACACAAACAGTATCATTGAAAATATGAAACTGGCAATGATGTTCACCGTGCTGCTCTATGGTACGGAAACACCTCCCCCATTCGGAGAAAAACGTAAAGGGGTAGACTTTTCCGGTAAGGACATTGTAAGGTCTTGTTTTCTTAGTCATGATCCGGGAGCGTTGTTTAGAAACAACAAATAATTAGATATTAAAAACTATAAATTAAAATTATGGACGAAATTGAATCGTTATGCCGCCTCTGTGAGGCGGTTGAAACTGCAGGAGCGGATATTGCCCCTACGTATGCTGAATATGTACAACTGGCGTTCGCCATCGCAACGGATTGCGGAGAAGCGGGACGCGAGTTTTTCCATCGGTTGTGCCGGGTGTCTGCCAAGTACGAACGGGAACATGCCGAACGGATATTCTCCAATGCACTTACTACCCGGCATGGAGATGTCCATCTGGGCACTGCATTCCATCTTGCTGAAAGGGCGGGTGTGACTCTCTGCAAAGAGGAAATGATGAACCACCGGAAAAATGCAAAAAATGCAGGAAATGCACCGTCCAAAAATCTCACACACACGCACGTATATAATAAGGTGGACAATGAAGAACCGGACGAATCCGAAGAACTGCAGGACGGGAGTGACCCGAACCAGCCATTGCCCTCTTTCACCGAAGCGGACTGGCCGAAAATCCTGCTGCTCATCATGAGTTATGCCACCAGCCCCACACAACGCGATGTCATGCTGCTCGGAGCATTGACCGCCATAGGTGCCAGCATGGAGCGATATGTGAGATGTCCATACGCCGGCAAACTCCAGTCTCCTTGCCTGCAAAGTTTTATTGTAGCCCCTTCCGCCTCGGGTAAGGGAATTCTTTCGTTCATCCGGCTGCTTGTAGAGCCTATTCATGACGAGATCCGCCAAAAAGTAGCGGAAGAGGTCAAGGCCTACAAAAAAGAGAAAGCCGCCTATGATACCATGGGAAAGGAGCGCTGCAAAGTGGAAGCTCCTCAAATGCCCAAGAATAAAATGTTCCTCATCTCGGGCAATAACACCGGAACAGGTATTCTGCAAAATATCATGGATGCCAACGGCACAGGACTTATCTGCGAAACCGAAGCGGATACCATCTCCGCTGCTATCGGTTCTGAATACGGACACTGGAGCGATACACTCCGCAAAGCATTCGACCACGATCGTCTGTCGTACAACCGGCGCACCGACCAGGAATACCGGGAGGTAAAGAAAAGCTATCTCTCCCTCCTGCTTTCCGGCACGCCCGCACAAGTAAAACCACTCATTCCCTCGACAGAGAACGGTCTTTTCTCGCGCCAGCTGTTTTATTATATGCACGGTATATGGACATGGATCAACCAGTTTGAAAGTGGCGAAACCGATCTGGAAGCCATCTTCACAGGCATAGGCCTGGAATGGAAAAAGCAACTGGACCTGATGAAAGCACACGGGCTTCATACGCTCCGGCTCACTGATGAGCAAAAGCAAGAGTTCAATGCCCTCTTTGCCGATCTGTTTTTCCGTTCGGGACTTGCCAACGATAACGAAATGAGCAGTTCCATAGCCCGACTGGCTGTCAATACATGCCGTATCATGGCAGAAGTAGCTATGATACGTGCACTGGAATGCGACCAGCCTTATCAGTTCAAGGATTCTTCTGCCCCTCTGCTGACTCCTGACAAGGAGATTGCCGCCGATAATATCAAAGACGGCATTATCACCCGTTGGGATGTGACAATCACCGCTGAAGATTTCCATGCGGTGCTGGAGCTTGTAACTCCACTCTATCGTCATGCCACACATATCTTATCTTTTCTTCCTTCCACAGAGGTCAAACATAGAGCCAATGCCGACCGGGATGCACTTTTTGAAATAATGGGCAACCAGTTCACCCGCGCACAGTTGTTGGAGCAGGCTGAAAAGATGAAAATCAAACCTAACACTGCTCTTAGCTGGCTGAACCGTCTGATAAAAAAAGGATTGCTTATCAATACAGACGATAAAGGCGTTTATACGCGCACGCATGTGTGCGTGTGTTAGGGAGCCCTCGGAAAAAGTGCATTTTTTGCATTTATATAACAACAGGACGTTTCATGAATCCTAAAGCGGCGCTTTAGAGGTGGTAAAGCATAGCTTTACGATTGCTAAAGCGGTGCTTTACTTTTCCGCTCTTCTAAGGTTCTCCCAAGGCGTCTACAATCACTCTCACCTCCAACGGGGTGAATGAGCGGCGCTTTGATTCGTAACCTAAGTCGTACAGGCGTTGCAGAAGTCCGGGACATAAAGAGATCCATTTCTTCATCTTTCGATATGCAGCAATGTCAGTTAGTTCCGGAGAATAAAGTTGAGCCAGTTCCATGCGGCCGTAGGCGCGTATTTTGAATTCGTTCATGATGAATAAGTTTCTGATTTACAGTTACAAAAATAACAAAACATATTCACATATCCTACGTTTTTCCATTGAATAACCGACCGTTACTGCGCATAATTGACAACAATCGCGTGCAACTGTAGACTATTGATTTCTGCGGGTTTCAGGGTTGTATCTTTGTATCGTCGAAAGGGAAAAGAATCCCCCGGACACAATGTTTAACCCTTTAATTTATTGTTTTATGATTCGTTACAAAATTTATCAAAACCAACAGCAAAAAGGCCTGAATGCAGGCAAGTGGTTCGCCCGTGCGGTAAGCGACGAGACGTTTGATTTGGCCAAGCTTGCCGAACATATGTCGAAACACAATTCACCGTATTCCGGTGGTGTCATCAAAGGTGTACTTTCCGACATGGTAGACTGCATCAAGGAACTGCTACTCGACGGCAAATGTGTGAAAATCGACGACCTTGCCATCTTTGGTGTGGGCATCCGCAGTAAGGCAGCTGATACGCTGGAAGATTTCTCATTGGAGAAAAACATCACTGGTATGCGTCTGAAAGCTCGTGCTACCGGTAATTTGTCAACCACCAACCTGAAACTCGACAGCCAGTTGAAACAGCAGGCCGAATATCAGAAACCAACAACTGCCGGAGGAGGTTCTGATTCGGGTGATACCTCTGATCCGAAACCGGATGGTGGCGGTGAAGCGCCTGATCCGGCTGCTTAATCCTAAATCCTTTATTTTTAATCTTTAAAAAAGTAACATCATGAGTAATTCATCTTCTCCCCGCTCCGTATGGAGCTTCATCATCAAAGTGATTATCACCGTTGCCACCGCTATCGGAGGTCTGATCGGAGTACAGAGCTGTATGTAGCCCTATGCGTACCATCACTCTGATTATCATTCATTGCAGTGCCACGCCGGAAGGAAAGTCCCTTTCGGCGGAGGCTTGCCGTCAAGATCATATCTTTCACCGGAGATTCCGTGACATCGGCTATCATTTCTACATCACCCGGGACGGAGAAATCTGCCAGGGCCGTCCTCTGGAAAAGGTCGGGGCACACTGCCGTGACCATAACACCCATTCGATAGGTATTTGTTACGAAGGAGGACTGGATATGGCAGGGCGTCCCAAAGACACGCGTACATTGGCACAACGGGCTTCTTTGCTCGGTCTGCTCCGCGAATTGAGGAAAATATTTCCTAAGACGTTGATTGTAGGCCATCATGATTTGAATCCGATGAAGGAGTGTCCGTGTTTTAATTGTACGGAGGAGTACCGGGAATTAGATGGTATTATCTAAGTATATTGACCAGCAAACTGGCAATAGATACCAGAATGGAAAATCCCGAAACCCACATCGTCGTACTTGTTCCGATGTCTGCGCTCTGCGCTTTGGTTTTATTAGGAGTGACATACAGGATGTCATTCTGTTGCAACTGATAGTAAGGAGATAATAACAAATCCGCGTCGTTCAGATTGAGTGTAACAAACTGTTTATGCCCATTCCTGTCTTCGCGGATTAGTTTTACATTATCACGAACACCATAAATAGTCAAATCTCCTGCCATGGCAAGGGCCTCGAGCACATTGATCTGCTCATTCACTACCGGATAAACACCGGGAGAGGCCACTTCGCCCAAAACGGAAACTTTAAAGCCGGACATACGGACTACTACCGTAGGTCTTTCTTTCACGTAAGATTTCAGTCGCTCCGTTATCAGGTTTTCAGCTTCACGACTTGTTAAACCGTTCAAAGGAAGTTTTCCTAAAACCGGATAATTGATATTTCCCTGATCGTCCAATAGAAACGTACTGCCTTGCGCATTGAAAGGCTGCGAAACAACCGGATCGGAAGTGGAAACAAGAATGGAAACTTCATCACCCGGTATCAGCCTCGCATCCTGAACAGGGGCTACTTGCGTATTCGCCTGTTTCAAAATCTCCGCATCCTGCAAGTAAGGTACTTTCTTATAGGACTGGCAAGCCGAGAAAAAGAAGAAAAAGAATATCAGTGCAAAAGCACCGGATAATTTCGTATTCATGTAAATGGTGGATAAATGATGACGGGATTAGTTTTTCTCGCAGATAGCCTCGACATAACCAATAGGCATATTGACACAAGCGCATCCCAGCATATTCAGCCGGACGGCAATCTTGCTTTTGCCATCGACATTGACCAGTTCACCAACCAGCCCGGTAAGAGGTCCTTTCACAACACGGACTTTCTCACCACGTGCCAAAGGAGAGCTGTTCATACAAATAGCTTCCTCGGAATAGTCGAGCATAAAACGGAAACGAGCCATCTGCTCATCAGGAATTACCGCCGGAGAGCTCTCACCACGCATCACCATATAACGGCTAACTGTAGAAAAACCCAGAACTTCTTTGCGTTCTTTCGGATTTACGTGCACAAATACCATCATTGGAAGAAGAACAGACTCAACTATTTTGCGACGGTCACTCCACTGATGAATTTCTTGTTGGACAGGGACGAAATTCTCGATCCCCATTTTGTCTAAACGTTCGGCTACCTTCTTCTCGTGGTGCATACGAACCAGAGCAACATACCAGCGTTTAGAGTGTGCTACGCCTTCCCCTGTCCCATCGCTAGGCCCAGCACTAAGTGATTTTGGTTTTGTTAAAATCATGTTTTTTTACCCCATGTTATTCCGTTACTTCTTAGGTAACGGACAATACACACACAAGGCGCGCGTCTCTATAAAAATGGAAATCACATATAGGAATAGGGCACAAGAAAGGAACTGCCTAATACTCAACAGGAAAAATCCAGAGATTAGGCAATAAAAAGTTTAGAGCATGAAAATAAAGTTATTTCATGTTCGGATAGTTTTTTTCCTATATTTCAGATAAAACGAAAAAAAGTGGAAGAATATTTGCTTACTATTTATGTTTTTGTCTATCTTTGCGTCAAATTTAAGTTCCGTTACCTAAGAAGTAACACACATACTTTAGTTCTGAATACTAATACTTTGCACTTTTTACCCTGCCTACACAACAGTTTTTGATGTAAGATAAATTCCCTTTATTTACCTCTGTACGTTCTTTAAGTCCAAAGCCTTTCAAATAGATTTGTGTGGTTTTTATAGATTTATGGCCCAATGATTCACTAATCATTTCAATAGGTACTCCCCGATACTTCGCTGTCGTTGCCCAAGAATGGCGAAGTGTATAGGAAGTGACGGGAGATTGCAAATGCAAAGCTCTTGCCAAGTCCTTCAAACAATTATTGAATTGGCGAAGAGCGGACTGATATTCCCGATACCCTCTTTCATCCAGACGTTTTTGATCGCCGCTAAGGATGTCAAACAGATAATCCGGACAATCGGGTTGTGCATCTTCCCTATTGCGAAGCTGGTTAATCATTTCACTGGCTGTATCAAGCACTTCCACACTCATCGGGGTTTTAGTTTTGATACGGTTGTATCGCAACACATTCTGTTCCAAAGCCGATTTCTCCAGGTGAGCCAGATCAGCGAACGACATTCCACAAAACTGGAACATCAGGGCAGCAATAGCCTGTGTACGACGCAAACGCTCCGATTTGGGGTCCTCATACAGAAGCTTATGCAATTCGACAGCAGGCAGGGCCTTCTTCTGGCGAACATCGACACCGGTATAAACATCATGAAACAGTCGCGGCACATAAGGCGCAATGCCCGCTTCTACTCCCCGGTTATAAATACTACGAAGCATACGCATATACGTAGAGATCGTGTTGGGTTTCAAGCCACACTCGTAAAGATACTGCCCGTAGCGTCGTAAACTTTCCCGGGTGACTTGTCTGAACGACACATTGAGCGTGCCGCAAAACTTGCTGAAAGAGAAGAGAGCATTCTTGTAGACATGCGCCGTAGAATAGCGTCCCTCCTTTCGCAAACGGCCGATGTAGAACTCTGCACATCGGCTAAATCCATTTTTGTTCCTCATTACATCACTAGTTATTTTATATATTATGCCATTTGGCTAGCGGCAAAAGAACGAATCTTTTTGTGTGTTCCAGATAAACTTTTTAATAAATATAGTTAAAGAGTTTTTTGCCGTTTTTATTCTATTAGTAATAAAAAAAGTCATCCGCCTTTGCCCATCATGAGGATGAAACAAAGTCGGATGACCTTCATTTTGTACGCTATTATCTTATACGTATGTTTCCAGCAATTTCACACTTCCTCCTTCGGGAGTGATAGTGACATCTTGCGTGGTAGCAGGCAACAGGATAGATTCTCCTGCACTAACAGTCAGTTCATTACCTTCATTGTCTCTCATTGTACATGATCCTTCCATACAGATAAAGATCACGAATGAATCGAGTTCGGAATAGTCGCAACTGATTTCTTCAGTCATGTCATACAGAGAAGTCGTGAAGTAAGTGCAAGCAACCAGTTCTACCGGTTCGTCCTTCAACGGTTCGTATTTAGTGCGATAGTCATCCAACACTTCGTAGTTGATGGCTTCACGGGCTAAATCGGTGTGAAGTTCGCGGGTTTTACCATTCGCATCTTTACGGTTGAAATCGTAGATACGATAAGTTATATCAGAAGTTTGCTGAATCTCGGCGATGAAAGAGCCTGCCCCGATGCTGTGCACGCGTCCGGCAGGAAGGAAGAATACATCACCCGGATGAATTTCATATTCCTGCAATACGTCGGTAATCGTATTGTTCAACACGCGTTCTTTATATTCTTTCGGGGTAATCTGTTCAGAGAATCCTGAACGCAATTTAGCTCCTTTGTCGGCATCTACCACATACCACATCTCGGTTTTTCCCATCGAATTGTGGCGTTTCTTCGCCAACTCATCTGTTGGGTGTACCTGGATTGACAAATCCTGTTTGGCGTCGATGAACTTAATGAGCAGTGGGAATTTGTTGCCGAAACGGGCATAATTCACTTCACCAACCAGCTCCTCGCGATACTTTCTTACCATATCGGCCAAGGTCAAACCTTTATCCGGGCCATTAGCCACTACGGATTCATTGTTCTCAACGCCAGAAATCTCCCAGCTTTCTCCTACTCCTTTCAAGTCTGAATTCAAATGCTTGAATGGAATAATTTTGTCGCCCCCCCAAAGCGTCTGCTTCAGAATAGGTTCGAATTTTAATGGATACATTTTTGTTTTTCTTGTTATAAACTTAGATTAAATTCGCTCGGATTGTTACAATCCGGCAACAAACATACAAAAAATAGTTCAGTTTTTAAGAAAAGGAGGATGAAAATTCATTTAAGAAAGCATCTTTTATTCTTGCATTCGAAGAAGATGAAGTAATAAAGCTAAACTTTCCTAAAGCATCTACTATATTTAGCCGGAATAATTTGTGAGTAAGAAAGAATTTCCCTTTATTTGCAGGAAAATTTTAATAATACCAGACATGAATAACACATTCCCAACAGAAGGGAATCTATCAGGGCTTAGCCGGAAAGATTTCCAAAAGGATATAAATGATAAGAAAACTGATTTATTTATCCTCAAAAACGCAAAGGGAATGGAAGTAGCTGTAACCAATTACGGATGCGCCATTCTTTCTATCATGGTACCGGACAAAAACGGTAAGTATGCCAATGTAATCCTCGGACACGACAGCATCGACCACGTCATCAACAGCCCGGAACCTTTCTTAAGCACTACTATCGGACGCTACGGCAACCGTATTGCGAAAGGAAAATTCACTTTGTTCGGTGAAGAACATGAACTCACGATTAACAACGGACCTAACTCTCTGCATGGTGGACCTACCGGTTTCCACGCCCGTGTATGGGATGCTGTCCAGATTGATGAGAGTACGGTGCAATTCAACTATGTTTCTGCCGATGGCGAAGAGGGATTCCCCGGCAATCTGGAAATAGAAATGACCTACCGCCTGGACAACGAAGTAAATGCACTGAATATCGAATACCGAGCTACCACCGACAAAGCTACAGTCGTTAACTTGACTAACCACGGTTTCTTCAACCTCGCCGGTATTTCCAACCCTACTCCTACCGTTAACAACCACATCGTTACGATCAACGCTGATTTCTATACTCCTATCGACGAAGTTTCTATCCCTACCGGTGAAATTGCCAAAGTAGAAGGTACTCCGATGGATTTCCGTGCTCCGCACACTGTAGGCGAACGTATCGACGACAAATTCCAGCAGCTGATTTTCGGTGCAGGATATGACCACTGTTATGTACTGAACAAGATGGAAAGCGGTTCGCTCGACCTGGCTGCCACTTGCAAGGACCCGGAAAGCGGACGTATCATGGAAGTATATACCACCGAAGCGGGTGTACAACTCTATACGGGCAACTGGCTCAACGGATTTGAAGGTGCACACGGAACTACATTCCCTGCCAGAAGCGCTATCTGCTTTGAAGCACAGTGTTTCCCGGATACTCCGAACAAACCTCATTTCCCATCGGCTACTTTGCTGCCGGGTGATGAATACCAACAGATCACTGTCTACAAATTTACGGTAGAAGAATAAGATTTGAAAAATAACTAACCTAATTTTATAAACTAACATTTTTTTTGAACCATGACACAAGAAAAAAAGAACGGTAATCTCGTCGCAATTATCACGATGTTCTTCATCTTTGCGATGATCTCTTTCGTAACAAACCTCGCTGCTCCATTCGGAACAATCTGGAGAAATGAATATGCGGGTTCGAACACTTTAGGTATGATGGGAAATATGATGAACTTCCTGGCTTACCTGTTTATGGGAATTCCTGCCGGTAACATGCTCGTTAAGATCGGTTACAAGAAGACTGCTTTGATTGCAATGGCAGTAGGTTTCCTCGGTTTGTTCACACAGTATCTTTCCAGCTTATTCGGAGCAGGTGCTGAAGTATTCGCATTCGGTGAGTATGTTATCAAATTAAACTTTGTAATCTATCTGCTTGGTGCATTCATCTGCGGTTTCTGCGTTTGTATGCTTAACACAGTGGTAAACCCGATGTTGAACCTTCTCGGTGGCGGTGGTAACAAAGGTAACCAGCTGATTCAGACAGGTGGAGCTCTTAATTCTTTGTCTGGTACATTGACTCCGCTTTTCGTGGGTGCTTTGATCGGTACTGTTACTTCAAGTACTGCTATGTCTGACGTTGCTCCTCTGCTCTTCGTTGCTATGGGTGTATTCGTTGCTGCATTTATCGTTATCTCATTTGTTGCTATTCCTGAACCACACCTTCAGAAAGGTGGAGTGAAGAAAGAAAAATTCTCTCACAGCCCATGGAGCTTCCGTCACACTTTACTGGGTGTAATCGGTATCTTTATCTATGTAGGTATTGAAATCGGTATCCCGGGTACACTGAACTTCTATCTTGCCGATTCAAGCGATAAAGGTGCCGGTATCATGATGAACGGTGCTGCTATCGGTGGTGCTATCGCTGCTATCTATTGGTTGCTGATGCTTGTGGGACGTACTGCAAGTAGTGCTATCAGTGGTAAGGTTTCCAGCCGTGCACAGTTGATCGTTGTTTCTGCTACTGCTATCATTTTCGTATTGATCGCTATCTTCACTCCGAAAGATGTAACGGTTTCAATGCCGGGTTATACTGTAGGCGAAGGCTTTATGATGGCACAGGTTCCTGTGAGCGCCTTGTTCCTTGTACTTTGTGGTCTTTGTACTTCTGTAATGTGGGGTGGTATCTTCAACCTTGCAGTAGAAGGCTTAGGAAAATATACAGCACAGGCTTCCGGTATCTTTATGATGATGGTTGTTGGTGGTGGTGTATTGCCATTGATCCAACAAAGTATCTCTGACTCTGTAGGTTATATGGCTAGCTACTGGTTGATTATCGCTGCTTTGGCTTACCTGTTGTTCTACGGCTTGGTAGGTTGCAAGAATGTAAATAAGGATATTCCTGTGGAATAATCACATAGAATAGAATTCAATTTATTCACCTTTAAAATATAAATATCATGGATACAGAATACGTAAGAAGTCGATTCATTAAACACTTTGACGGAACTACTGGATTTTTATATGCTTCTCCGGGCCGTATCAACCTGATCGGCGAACACACTGACTACAACGGCGGATTCGTTTTTCCGGGAGCGGTAGACAAAGGGATGATTGCTGAAATCAAACCTAACGGTACTGACAAAGTAAAGGCTTACTCTATCGACTTGAAAGATTATGTAGAATTTGGTTTGAATGAAGAAGATGCTCCACGCGCCAGCTGGGCAAGATATATTTTCGGTGTATGCCGTGAAATGATTAAACGTGGCGTTGACGTGAAGGGATTCAATACTGCTTTTGCAGGTGATGTGCCTCTGGGTGCAGGTATGTCTTCTTCTGCTGCTTTGGAAAGTACGTATGCTTTCGCATTGAACGAACTGTTTGGTGAAAACAAGATAGATAAGTTCGAATTGGCTAAAGTTGGCCAGGCTACAGAACATAATTACTGTGGTGTGAACTGCGGTATTATGGACCAGTTTGCTTCCGTATTCGGTAAAGCTGGTAGCTTGATTCGTCTGGATTGCCGTTCACTGGAGTATCAGTATTTCCCATTCCATCCGGAAGGTTATCGTCTGGTTCTGATGGATTCAGTTGTGAAACACGAATTGGCTTCTTCTGCTTACAACAAGCGTCGCCAAAGTTGTGAAGCTGCTGTTGCCGCTATCCAGAAGAAACATCCGCATGTGGAATTCCTGCGCGACTGTACGATGGCTATGCTGGAAGAAGCAAAAGCTGACATCAGCGCTGAAGACTATATGCGTGCAGAATATGTAATCGAAGAAATCCAACGTGTACTTGACGTTTGTGAAGCACTGGAAAAAGATGATTACGAAACTGTAGGTAAGAAGATGTACGAAACTCATCATGGTATGAGCAAGCTGTACGAAGTAAGCTGCGAAGAACTCGACTTCCTGAATGACTGCGCTAAAGAATACGGTGTAACCGGTTCACGCGTAATGGGTGGTGGCTTCGGTGGTTGTACTATCAACCTTGTTAAAAACGAGTTGTATGACAACTTCGTTGAAAAGACAAAAGATGCTTTCAAAGCTAAATTCGGCAGAAGCCCGAAAGTGTATGACGTAGTAATCGGCGACGGTTCTCGTAGAATTGAATAAGAATTTATTCGAAATTAAATAAGTAAGAAAGGCGGCTCCCGTGATGGGAGCCGCCCTTACTTTTACAATTAACAAAAATCTAAAATCTATTACCTATTGATTTAACTAACCCTATTCGTTTTGATTCCTCTTATTGTACGCCCTCTGTCGTCATCTGAATCCGTTTCATCGTACCATCTTCATTATAGTACAAACGGTCGATGCAAACAGCGCGGCGGAAACTACCACCTGCCGTATTAATGCTTCCATTGTGGTAAATGAAGTACCAATCTCCTTTGAATTCGATGATAGCCTGATGATTGGTATTGGAATTACCCGCCAGTTCGTTCAGGATACCTTTATATTCCCAAGGCCCCTCGATACTACGGCTCATAGCATAGCAGATCTTCTCGGGAAATTCAGAAGCGTAAGAGAGGTAATACCAGTCTCCACGTTTGTGTATCCATGGAGCTTCCGTATAACGGGGCAGCTTGATGGGGATAATCGGACCATCCAGCTCAATCATGTTCTTTTTCAGTTTAGCGTAGTAACACTGGGTATTTCCCCAACAGAGATATGCCTGTCCGTCATCATCAATGAAAACCGTCGGGTCAATGTCATCCCACCGGATTTTAGTGTATTCGGTTGTCATATCATTGGTAATCAATGCTGATCCGCGAGCATCCACAAAAGGACCTGTCGGAGAATCCGAAACAGCTACGCCAATTGATTTGCCGGGAATCGTACCATGTTCTACCGTTACATACCAGTAGAATTTACCGTCTCGTTCGATTACCTGGCTTGCCCACGCTTCTCCTTTCGCCCAACTGAAATCTTTTGCTTTCAAGGGAACGGGATGCTCCGTCCATGTTTTCATATCAGGAGAGGAAAAAACACACCATTCATTCAGCAGGTAGTGTTCTTTGGGAGGAGGACATTCATCGTGTCCGGCATAGATATATACTTTACCATTATGCACCATAGCAGCAGGATCACCCGTATATTTGTATTTAATGATGGGGTTACCGTTAGCTATGAAAGTGGTGTCATTTTGCGCTGACAGCCCGGAAAAGACTGTCAGTGCAAATGAGCAAACAATGAATCTAATCTTAGTTATCATTTCTTCTTGAATTTATAAACCGCAAAGGTGGTAGGTTCCAATTCGGTAACAAACACATTACCCTCAATTGATACCGGAGTTTCCTGCGGAGTGATGGCGGAAGGTTGTTCAAGCGTGTTATCCTTATCAAGATCAAGCGAACGAAGTTTGATGCAACGGCCGTCGGAAAGTACATCCTGTTTTTTCAGACCTTCAAAGTTCAATGAAATCGGTTGGGCTGTGGCGGAAGTATTAGCCACCTTAACAATCAGTTCATTCTTATCCTTGTCATAGACTGCGCTGGCAAAGAGTCCGTTTTGCCCTTCAGCTCCCGTTACATTTTTCTTGTTCATGGTAAGCGGAAGTACATTGGTTCCTTTGTTTTGTGCAAATAACTGCTGTACATAATAGCTTGTAGTACGCACGGAATTCAAGTTATCAAACCAAATCATATCCGGACGCCATTGCCATCCCTCTACGTGAGCAAAAAGAGGAGCATAAGTAGCCATGTGTACGACATCGGCATTGCGTTCCAGCCCTGTCATGAAGGCAGCTTCGAGCAGAGCGGCATGGTAATGATTCCATTTTTTACCTTTTCCGTGGCAGGCATATTCTCCGGCAAAGACTTTCGGGCCTTTACGGTCATAGTTGTCATAGCGTGCACCTTGTGCCAGGAACCAACTTTCGGGACGATAGAAATGTTCGTCAACCAGATCGGCTTTCAGACGTTTCATTTCAGGCCACAGATAATCAAATTCTTTACCTTCGGAATTTGGACCGGAGCTACCTACAATCTTCATATCGGGATAGGCCTTACGAATCGCTTTGATGAATGGCTCGAGACGTTCAGGGTATTCTTTACCCCATTGTTCGTTACCAATACCAATGAATTTCAGGTTAAACGGAGCCGGATGTCCCATATCAGCACGCACTTTTCCCCAAGTCGTATTGACGTCTCCATTGGCAAATTCAATCAGGTCGAGTGCATCCTGAATATAGTTATCCAGATCACAGACTGCCACATGTGCTTTCGGGTCGTTGTTCTGATATTGGCAGGAAAGGCCGCAGTTCAGAATCGGAAGAGGTTCGGCACCCATTTCTTCGGACAACAGGAAGTATTCATAGAATCCTAATCCGTAGCTTTGGTAGTAATCGGGGAAGAAACGGTGGGTAAAAGTATACTGCCAACGATTCTCGTTCAAAGGACGGTTTTCTACGGGACCTACTGATTTTTTCCAGTCGTAACGGGTATCGAGATCAGTGCCCTCTACAATACAACCACCGGGGAAGCGGAAGACTCCGGGATGAATATCCGCCAATGCTTGTGCCAGGTCTTTGCGGAGACCGTTTTCATGTCCTTTCCAGGTATCAACCGGGAAAAGGGATACGTGTTCCAGGTCTACGGTTCCTTTGGAAGTAAGGAAAATACGAAGTACGGATTTTGGTTGGGTAATGCCGGGCTTCAGGATGACCTGATACTTTTTCCATTCTTTGGAGTCAATCGTAAGATTCTCCGAGGCAAATGCCTGATGCTCGCCCATGGACTTGGGATCTACCAATTCGATGCGCAATGTTTCTTTCGCGCTTCCTTGTGGCAAACGTGCCCAGACAGAAAAGCGATACTCCTCTCCTTTCTTGACGCCAATACCGAAAAAGCCTTCGTTGTCCAGGCCGGTATGTTTGTGTCCGTGTCCCGGATCGGAAAGACGTACATAATGCGGATTACGTTCAAAAGGTCCGTCGTCCATCAGTGTCACTTTGCCATAAGTATTCCATCCCATCAGGTGCTGGGGGAACTCGAATGAGCGGTTCTTTACCAGTTCCGCGTATAATCCACCATCGGCAGCATAATTGATGTCCTCAAAAAAGAGTCCGTACATGGTAGGTTGGATTTCTGCTCCCAACTTCTTCGTCTGAATCACCAGCTCGTTGGTTTGTGCATGAAGTGCCATACCTGTAGATAAGGCCAATACGGCCAATAAATTCGTGTATTTTCTCATGGTTTTCAATATAAAATTATATATGATTATTTAATTCTTTTTCCCCAGACAGAACGTCCCCGGCTATCGAGTCCGGTAAAGAGAATGGTTTCCGTTTCATTCTCCCAATCGTGTCCTGCAAAGATAATCAGATTCTCTATTTTCTCCGAATCTGATTTTATCATTAATAGATGCTTTTCAGTCAAAAAAGACCAATTTCCATTCATTGGTACAATTTTCCATCTGTCATCTGTGATCTCTCCCGTACAAGTTCCGTCCTTAGCCAACTTGATTCGGGTGGAAAGATTCCACTCACCGTCTTTCAATTTGCCTTCTCCCCACAGAATTTGACCGGCCTCCAGCTGACGTTCATATTTAGGCTCCTGCACCCGAATCATCTCCCACTCTCCTACCAAATCGACTTCGGTGAATTTACGCGAAGGAGTTCCTGTATATCTTTCGGGAGAAACAACCGGCCATCCGTCCGGAGTGAAAAACAACTGGCGGACGTGTAATACCATCAGTTGATTTTGTGGAGAAAGACGTCCCTGATGTGCCATGAAATAGTTTCCCTGTCCGTCGGTGAATACTCCGCAATGAGCAGTGCCCGCCCAGCCGGGATGATTCTCAAAGCGATAGGGAGCGGTCAGTATCGGGAAGTTGTTCATGGTGTCCTTTTCGGCTTTGCCGAAATAGTCGGTAAACGGTCCCTGGGCAGCATCGGAACGGCTGACACGTACATTATAAGTAGTCATCAACGGGTCGTATGAAGTGAAGAGATAATACTTTTTCAAGTCGGGGTTATAGATGATTTCCGGTGCTTCCAGATTGTCTTTCCGATAGTTGGCACGGCGGGCTACCAGATGTCCCAAGTCGCCTTCATTGAGAGCTAGTCCTGTTTCCGGATTCAGTTCCACGCAGTAGAGTCCACCAAAGAAAGAACCGTAGTGCATCCACCATTTTCCAGTGATTTCATCGACTATCACACTGGGGTCGATGGCATTCATGGCGGTAGAATCATTGGTTTTGACGATACTGCCTATTTGTGTCCAAGGACCTTCGGGGGAGTTGGATTCAGCAAGTCCGATATACGAAGTCTTGCGTCCGAAAGCGGAGACACAATAGTAAAGACGGTATTTGTCTTTGTAGGGAATGATATAAGGGGCCCAGATATTGGTTGCTCCTTTTCCATCGGCATGTGTCTGCACCCACTGCACAGCTTCTTCCGGAATTTCGGGAAATGCCCATCCCAGAAACTCCCAGTGTACAAGGTCTTTGGAGCGACGCATCTGAATGTACCCCAAGGGCACACCCTTTTCTTCAGCTTCCTTTCGGTTTTCGCCGAAGATGGCGTCGGTAGAATACATATAGTAATAGTCGCCCAGCTTTCGGCAGGACGGGTCGTGCACGTTGTATGTTCCCCATTGGCGGTAATCTTCCATCTTGGCTACTGACAAATAATTATCATCCCAAGGATTCGCGGATGGGGTCGGGCTAAACACGGCAGAAGTACAGCTTGTCAACAAGCTACCAGCTACAAAAAAAAAGGGCATAAACAAGTTTGTCATAACATTAGTGATTAGTTTGTCAATCATGCCACAAAAATACGCCCCGTTTCCCCCATTGAAGGTGGACATACGAACATGATTGGTGGATAATCCGCTAACCTGCTAAAAAGAAGCCCTCTTCCGCTTTTGCGATTTGAGATTATCTTTTAACTTTGCTACTATTAATACGTACAAATATGAAAAGACACCTACTCACACTCCTTATTATATATAGCGTTTTGTTTTTTGCCGGATGGAAGAGCGTGCATGCACAGGAACGATTCGCAGATCGATACAACATCACTTACGTGACAATGAACGAGGGATTGCCTCATAATTTCATCGACGATTTATATAAAGACAGCCGTGGATTCTTGTGGATTTCCACTGCCGGCGGCGGAGTGTCACGCTACGATGGTTATGAGTTTGTGAATTACAATCCAAACACTCCCAATTGCAAATTAAAGAGTAATTTTATTATCAATGTATGTGAAGATTCAGCTCAACGTCTTTGGATGGTGTCTGAAGGAGGAACGGATATCATTGACCTAACTACCTTGAAACCGACCGTACCGAGGGATGCCAAAGGGGTCTTGAAAAACATATTGAATCAACCGGCTGTACACGTCATGAAAGATTCGAAAGGTTGTATCTGGCTACATTGTGCCAATAAACTCAATCGTATTGTTTTTAATGAAAAAGGAGATGTAGAAACGGTCTCCACTCTCGACCTCGTTGTCCTGAACGGGCCGAATATCGCTCTTCAAGATATTGACGAAGACGGTAAAATTTGGGCAGGAATCAATGGTGAAATACTTAAAGTGGATTGGGACTCACAGGGAAAACTGACAACTACCCCAATCGCCGAATGTCTGAAATTCGAGCCTGGAACTTATATTTCCGATTTTCTTATGAAGGAAAACGAGGTATGGATTTCCACCGACCGGGGACTGTTCCGATATAATAAAAGCGGGAACATCGTCAAACGGTATGAACACGACCCTAACAACCCACGTTCGCTTTCGCAAAATTACTTGACCGACCTGTCTATAACCAATGACAAACAATTGATTATTGCCACCTTGCGCGGTGTAAACATCTATAATCCAATGACGGACGACTTTGAGTGTATCGCATCCGGTGACTTTCAAAATGGAAGTTCCAATCTGCTAAACAGTAATTTTATCAATTGTATACTGTCTGAGGAAGATCATATCTGGTTCGGAACCGAAACCGGTGGTATTAATATGCTAAGTCCACGACGGTTGTCGATACGGAATTATCTACACAACAAGGAAAATCCGTCGAGTTTGTCTTACAATCCGGTGAATGCCATTTACGAAGACAAGTACGGCACTTTATGGGTAGGAACTGTGGAAGGCGGGCTGAACCGGAAAGAGCATGGAAGTGAAAAGTTTACACATTTCACCCGTGACCATGGTGGACTAAGCCATAATTCCGTCAGCGCGTTAACAGCCGATCCGGACGATCATCTCTGGATAGGAACCTGGGGTGGAGGCATCAACCTTCTCGACCTGAAAGCTCCCCAAGAAGTGCTGAAGGTCATTTCTTCTCAGACAAGTAGCGGATTTCCAATCGACTTTGTCGGTTCGTTGACATACGACCCTATTAATAAAGGTATATGGATTGGCGCCAATCAAGGGCTTTACTTTTACGAACCGGAAACCGGAACAATCAGTGCTCCTTTGGCAGACAAAGTGGCGGAGAATATTCATGGCTGCATCGGTTCTATTATTGATAAAGAAGGGAAGCTTTGGATTGGATGTCTGGAAGGGGTATATATCATCAACCTTCATTCCCGTTCGGCCGCAGGAGAGTTCGAATACAGGCATTTAAACTACAAGCTGAACGATCCCAACTCTCGTCTGATTGAAAAAATCACCTGTTTTTATGAGACAAAGGACGGCACACTCTGGCTGGGAAGTAGCGGATATGGCATTTACAAACGGACTACCAACGAGCAGGGAAAGGAAATATTTGTATCTTACAGCACTCCTCAAGGATTGCCTAACAGTAGTGTGCGTGGAATATTAGAAGATGGCAACGGGTATCTGTGGATTGGCACAAACAATGGTCTTTCTTGCTATCATCCGGAAGAGAATCGGTTTATCAATTATACTTTGCAGGATGGACTGATTAACACCCAGTTTTACTGGAACGCTTCTTGCCGTTCGACACAAGGTTTACTTTATTTCGGCAGTGTTGGCGGACTGGTAGCTATCGAGAATAATCGTCCGACCATTTCTCTTCCTGCCGCCAAGGTACGTTTCACACGCCTACGGATCGGCAATGAGGAGACATTGCCGGGAAGCGAATATTTGCCGGAAGACATTGCTATCACTACGGAGCTACGTCTGCACGAGAAGGAGAAATCGTTTTCACTGGAGTTTTCAGCGCTCAATTTTAAGCCAAGTAATACGGCAATTTACAGTTACCGGTTGCTCGGATTTGATGATAAATGGATGCAAGTGTCCGGCAACCGCCGTTTTGCCAGTTATACCAATTTGCCTCCGGGCGACTATACACTGCAAGTGAGATATACTCCCGACAGAGAAAATGAAGGAGAGAATGTGACTGAACTGAAAATTACAATTGTTCCATACTTTTACAAAAAAGTTTGGTTCATTCTACTGATTATCATCCTCGCGCTAGTAAGCGTATGGCAATTCTACCAATGGAGAATCCGCACGCTGAAACGACAGAAGGAATATCTGCATCGCACGGTGGAAGAACGCACACACGAGCTGGAACAGCAGAAGCATCTGCTGGAAAATCAGACGGAAGAACTTTCACGCCAGAACCAGATGCTAACCCAGCAGAATGAAAAGATTACGAAACAAAAAGCGCAGTTGATCCGAATGTCGCATAAAGTACAGGAGCTTACGCTTGATAAGATCTCGTTTTTTACCAATATCACACATGAATTCCGTACGCCGATTACGTTGATTATCGGACCTATCGAGCGTGCATTGAAGTTGAGTTATAATCCGCAGGTGATCGAACAACTTCATTTCGTTGAGCGCAATTCGAAGTATCTGTTGTCATTGGTCAATCAGTTGATGGACTTCCGCAAAGTAGAATCCGGTAAGCTGGAGATTGTCAAAACACGGGGAAATTTTCTGAAATTCATTGATTCGCTAATCACTCCTTTCGAGGTGTTTGCGGGAGAAAGGAATATCGTACTGAAAAGGTATTACAGGATAGAAACACCGGAGATTCTGTATGATGAGGAAGCAATGCGTAAAGTGGTGACTAATCTATTGAGTAATGCTATTAAATTTACGCCGAATGGAGGTACTGTTTCCCTGTATATATCTTCCCTATCATCTGGTGAGGGTGGAAAAGAATCTTTGTATATATGTGTCTGCGATACCGGGCCGGGCATTCCGGAAGAGGATCTGAACCGGATATTCAATCGTTTTTACCAGTCGCAGAATCAGGTAAAATATCCGGTGTACGGACAGGCGGGAACCGGTATAGGGCTTTACCTCTGCAAACGAATCGTGCAGATGCACGGTGGGGAAATCAAGGTGCGCAACAACCGCCTTTCAGGCTGTTCGTTCCGTCTTCTCCTCCCCTTACAACGGGAAGAAGAAAAGGATGACAAGCTGATAATCATTAATTCTAACGATTCTTCGATTAATGCTACGCCAACTTCCCAAACTCCTAAAGAGAAAGAGGCTTTGACGATTCTAGTGGTGGAAGACAATGTGGATATGCGGGGATATATCCGTTCCATCCTCCGTGAACAATATAATGTACTGGAAGCGGCGGATGGAGAAGAGGCGTTGCATATTCTAAACAGCAATCCGGTGGATTTTATTATCAGCGACTTAATGATGCCGGTGATGGACGGTGTCGAACTTTCCCGTCGGGTGAAAGATACTTTCGCCATTTCACACATTCCTTTCCTGATGCTAACTGCCAAGACTTCACAAGAGGCCCGTTTGGAAAGTTATCGTATGGGAGTAGATGAATATTTATTGAAACCTTTTGATGAAACATTGCTATTGACACGTATTCAGAACATCTTGGAAAACCGAAAACGCTATCAGCGCAAATTCACGCTCGACATGGATGTGGATGTGCTGAATATGGAGGAAGAATCGGGTGATAAGAAGTTTATGAATCAGATAATGGAAGTAATCAAAGAGAATTATAAGAATTCTTATTTTGAAGTCAGTGATTTCAGTGAAGCTGTAGGAGTGAGCAAAAGTTTGCTGAATAAGAAACTGCAAAGCCTCATCGGACAATCTGCCGGACAGTTTATCCGAAATTACCGATTGAATATAGCACGCGAACTGATTCTGAAGAATCGGGAAACGAAAAATATGAATATTGCAGAAATAGCTTATGAAGTAGGATTCAACGATCCTAAATACTTCACCAGGTGCTTCACCAAATATTTTAATACGACCCCGAGTTCACTGCTTAATAAGGAAGAATAGTTTTACCTAAAAACAATAATCTCACATAATAAGTTGTATTTTTTACACCTAAAATCTTTTATCCACCTCTAAAACACGTTTGTCCACCCTCATTTACCATCAATGCCATACTTTTGTCATGCAATCGGTGCTCAATCCTTTGGGAGAGCACCATGCATTTAAAGTTTAATCTAATATTAATATTATGAAGAATGACAAGAAAATGGCTGTCGTATCGTGCATAGCTTCGGCTAAATCCAACCTTCCCCCTATTGCACAACAATTTAATCTATCAAATTAACAACCTTAATACTTTTAAAAATGAGGAAACATTTATTTTTTTCCGTAATGCTTAGTATGTGTACCTTTGGCGGCATGGCGGTGTATCCTACACCTGCAATGGCTACCGTGGCACAATCTCCGACTATCAAGGTTCGTGGTCAAGTTATCGACGAACAAGGTGAACCCATGCCAGGGGCTACCATCAAGATTAAAGGTGGACAAGGCGGAACCGTTACCGACTTAGACGGAAACTTCCAACTGGAGGTTCCTGGAAACGCTACCCTTTTGATTAGCTATGTGGGCTTCAAGGAACGTGAAGTGGCTGTTCGCAACCGCGCCATTATTGAAGACATCCAGTTGCAAGCCGATAATAAGATGCTTGAGCAAGTGGTTGTCGTAGGCTACGGTACACAAAAGAAATCCGACTTAACCGGTTCTGTTGCCGTGGTAGATGCGGAAGCCTTGAAACAGACATCAAACTCCAACATCTCCACCATGCTCGAAGGTAAGGTTTCCGGTGTACAAATCACCTCTGACGGACAACCCGGAGCCGATCCTACCGTTCGCATCCGTGGCGTCGGGTCTTTCGGAGACACCTCTCCTCTTTACGTTATCGACGGCGTTCCCATGGGAACTTCCATCCGCGATTTCTCTTCAAACGATATTGAAACCATCCAAGTGCTGAAGGATGCTTCGGCTGCTGCCATCTATGGTTCGCGCGCCGCCAATGGTGTGATTATCATCACCACCAAACGCGGACAAAAAGACCAACCACTGAAAGTGGATTACAATGGTTACTTCGGTGTGGATAATATTCCTAAAGGTGTCTATGATGTAATGAATGCTGACCAGTACAGCCAGTACCTCGGTCAGGCGACCGCAAACTCCAACACTCCGTTGCCAACGGGATATAAACTTGACAGCGAAACCGGAAAATACCATTTCCAAGATAACACCAACACCAACTGGTTTGACGAAGTATTCAAAGCGGGTATCCGTCAAAACCACAATGTAAACCTCTCCGGAGGTGGCGCCCATAACACCTATAATATATCATTAGACTATTTCAACCAAAAAGGAACTCTCGAAGGTGCCGGCCCTAACTATGAACGTTACACGGCGCGTGTCAACAACACCATGGAGACCAAATTCATAAAGTTCCAGACCAGTCTTGTTTACTCTCACTCCGACCAAGACAATATGGGCTTGTCGAATGCTTCCGAATACGTTCAAGGTCTGTATGGCGACGTAACCAACGTGCTGCGCGGCACCTTGATGATGCAGCCCACCATCAAGGCATACGATTCTTCTACATGGGTACTTGATAACTTAGTAGGAATCGCCAACAACTTTAATTATGACGCTTACGGCTATGGTGTATACTACGATACCGTGCATGGTGACATCTCCGCTTCCAACCCGTTGCTGGTAAATAACCTGCTGCAACGCAACACCCGCGTAGATCGTTTCGTAGGAACCGGATCTGCCGACGTGGATATCCTCAAGATGATTGGCGTTGATAACAAAAATCATAAGCTCAACTATAAAGTTAACCTCTCTTACAGCAAAACCCATTGCAAGGACTTTACTTGGATTCCCGCATGGGTGCAGAGTAACCGTGTGTACTTGTCCAAAAGCAACGAACGACTCACCAAGGGGTCGCGCGACTATTCGGATGCTTTGATAGAGAACGTGATTACTTACGATGGCACGATAGGCAAGCACCACATCAACGTATTGGCAGGCCAGACTTACGAAGAAGAAGACACCGACCTGCTGACCGGATGGGGAATCAACTTCACCGAACCGTATTTCCTACAGCTCCAGAATGCTTCCGACACGTATTCTGAAAGCTACGAATACAAACATTCCATCCTTTCTTACATCGGTCGTATTAATTACAATTACGATAACAGATACTTATTCTCGGCAACAGTGCGCCGGGATGGCAGCTCGCGCCTGACCAGAAATATCCGTTGGGGAACTTTCCCCTCCGTCTCTGTGGGTTGGCGCTTCGACAAGGAAAAATTCTTCCCCTTCGACCAGAATATCGTAAACCTGTTCAAGGTTCGTGCCAGCTATGGTGAACTCGGTAACGAGAATATCGGTGAGTATATGTATCAGGCTGTCATGTCGCGCAACAATATGACTTACAATTTCAACGGTAACGTAGTGACCGGTTCTGCCGTTTCCACTTTCGTGGACAATAACCTGGCATGGGAGAAAAAGAAAACCTACAACGTGGGTATCGACCTCGCCTTGTTCAACAATCGCTTAGAGTTCACAGCCGAATGGTACAAGAACACCAGCGAAGACCTGCTGTATGCTGTCCCTGTTCCCGAACAAGCCGGTGTGTCCAATACCACCGTTACGATGAATGCTGCCTCGATGAACAACTCCGGTTTTGAGTTCTCGGCTACCTACCGTAACCGCGATCGTGACTTCAAGTATGAACTTTCGGCCAACCTAAGCACGTTGCGCAACCGTGTGACTTCGTTAGGCTTTGGTACCGACTCTTACATCTCCGGAGCATATATTACCAATGTAGGTCAAGAAATAGGTCAGTTCTACGGCTGGGCTTATGAGGGTATTGCCCGCACGCAGGAAGACCTGGACAACCACGCCACTCAAGAGGGTGCCCAGATTGGCGACTGCCTCTATAAAGACATAAGCGGACCGGACGGTAAACCCGACGGTAAAGTAGACGCCAACGACCAAGTGGTGCTGGGCAGCGGTATGCCTAAGATTCATTTCGGTCTCAATGCCCGTTTTGAGTACAAGCGCTTCGACCTAAGCATTGCTACCTTCGGTGCACTGAACTATCACGTCAGCGACGACATCTACAACTCGCTAAACTCTTGCTACGGCTGGGGAAACAAAGAGGTGGGTATGCTTGATGCCAACCGCTTTAGCGAAGACGGTAGCACTTATCTTTCCAACGTGCCACGCACTTATGTCACCAACAGCGCCAGCTTGGGTTGGAACGACCTCTTCAGTTCACGCAAGATTCAGAATGCAGCCTACTGGAAGATTGCCAATGTAGAATTGGGCTACAATTTCCCTAACGAGTGGTTCGGAAAATATGTATCAGATGTACGTTTCTACGTGTCAGCACAGAATCTCCACACATTCACCGGGTATCACGGTTATAATGTAGACTATGCGGGAGGAACTTTCACTCCGGGATACAACTTCTGTTCTTATCCTACTGCACGCACTTTCATGTGTGGCGTTCATTTTACATTTTAATCGTTACTATCTAGTACCTAAATACTAAAAACATATTTTATGAAACTATATAAATATTCACTTATTCTTATTTTGGGATTTAGCACGCTGGTTTCTTGCAGTGACAAAATGGATCTGTTGAATCCCAACCAGCAAACCTCAAGTACTTTCGGCTTTAATGCCGATGATTTGGAGGAAAGCGTGATTGCCGCCTACAACCATATCCGCATGGAGGGTTCTTATGCTCGTGTAGGCTACACCATCGACGTGTGCCGTGGCGATGAAGCCTGGAACTCTTCACAAGTGTGGTACATGCCTTTCGATGACCTTAACGCAGAAGTTACCTCGGACATCACGTGGTGGCCTTGGCGGGAATGGTACTACACCATCAACGTGTGCAACTTCGCCATTTCTCGTTGCGGTGAGGACAACAGCCAACTTTCTAATAAAATGAAACGCATCAAAGGACAAGTGCTTTTCTTGCGCGGCCTGTCGTACTACAACTTGGTTGGTTATTATCAAAATCCGCCCCTCATCACAGATTATGCCACCTATTCTTCGTTAGACGGACTGTATACCACCAACAGCACTTACGATAACGTGCTCGATCAGGTGGAAAAAGATTTCCACGAGGCAATGGAATTGCTTCCTTCCCGTGATGAAGGCGGCGAATGGGCTGGTGGACGTGCCACCTGCGGCGCTGCGGCAGGCTATTATGCCCGCGCACTCATGATGCGCCAAAAATACAGCGATGCACTCACGGTGCTGAAAGACATCATTGGCAAAAAATACGGCACCTATCGGCTAATGTCCAACTATGGCGATAACTTCCGCGAAGGTTCAGCATACGAGAACAATGCGGAAAGCCTCTTCGAAGTGCAGTATCTTGACTATGGAGCGCAAGGCACCGACGACGAGTGGACTCCGGTAAATACAAGTCCCAATGCCACACAAGGATCGGCTATTGAGAGCAACTTTGGTCCCGGTAACTATGGCGGTTGGGCCGACATTTCGGCTTCGCCCTGGCTCTATCAACTCTTCAAAAGTGAACGTACTATCAATGGCAAACTCGACCCCAGACTCTATTGGACCATCGGAACCTACGAAAACGACTGGACGGATTTTGAGTATGGTAATGTAGCTTATACGCACAAACTTACAGCCACCGACAATATTGTAACCAACAACACTTACGGTGGTCTGCCGATTGCCAAATTCACGAATCTTCGTACCGGTCTGTACAGCACCATCGTTACAGGCTTGCACGATGGTATCAACCTGCGCCTGATGCGCTATTCAGATGTGCTGCTCCGCGCTGCCGAGTGCGAGAATGAAGTCAATGGTCCTACACAGCAGGCTATCGACTGGATTAACGAAGTGCGCAATCGCGCTGATTTGTCCGACTTGGAACTTTCCGACTTCGACACGACTGACCAACTCTTTGAGCAGATTGCCAACATAGAGCGTCCCAAAGAGTTCGGCTGCGAATTCGGTCGAGGTTTCGACCTCATCCGCTGGGGCTTCTTCTACGACAGCAGCCGTTTGAAACAGCTCAAGGAACACGGTACGGTACGCCGCTCTACAGTGGGAGTAAAGAATCCTGTGAACTACAGCGATGTAGCAAACGATCCTGAACTGAAGAGCACTTTCGATACCTACATATCGGGACACGAATTCCTGCCCATTGTGCAGCAGTTGATGAACAACAACCCCAATCTGAAAGGCAACTCCGCCAACTATAGTACAGATAATTCCACTTACTTCCGGGAAAGCGGATGTAAAGTGCGTCCGGTTGTAAATTTAAGCAAGTAAATAAACTTAGAGACCTATTAAAATTTAAGACAATGAGATTACTAAAAAAGATAGCATACGCTTGCTGTTCCGTAACCTTTGGATTACTGACACTGACAGGCTGCACGGATGGCAAACTTTATGACGTAAACGCCCCCGACTGGATTTCCGATAAGATACAGGAAATTGAAGATTCGAAGAAACAACCGGAAGATGAAGTGCTTGAGGGCATGCAGGAAGATGTGTACACCATCGGAAATACGGATTTCACCTCCGGTTGGTGGTCTACTTTCTCCAAGTATTATGTGGTACCTGATGGCGAGAAGTGGAATGCGGTGTTCAATCTCCATATCAACCCGACCGATAACACGTATTTCAAGAACTATGCCCTTGTAGTCACCAACGATGTGGATCGTGGAGGTACAGGATACACTGAATACGGAGCTATCCGTTTTGATGCCACAAGCGATTCTATAGCCTACAACTCGCAATGGGGCAAGCTCTATTTTAAGTACACCACAAGCACATTGCTCCTATCTCCTGATGCCAGCAATGCAGACCCTAACGTACAGAGCTTGGGCGGCAAGGTGACACTCACCGTTGACCGTACCAATGAAAATGCTTTTACCATAAAGATGACCAACGGTGTAGCCACCAAGATTTACAAGCAACCATACAAGGAAGGAAATCTGAATGCAGATGCGAACAACACCAATATCCGCTGCTTCTTAGTTCCCGAAGGTTCTTACATCGATTTCTTGCAAACCAACATCGTCCCTATAGGTGGCCTTACATCTGCTCTAGACAAGAATCCGGTATCGATGGTACTGCAGGACGTACCTGATCAAGTCAACGTAGGTACTCCGCTCGAAGAGGCCATGATCGATGTATCGGCCATCGTTACCTTTGAAGAGGGAGTGACCAAAACTGTACCGGCTGCCGAACTCTCTATCTCTGCCATCCCTGATATGGAGCAACCTGGTGTGAAAACTCTTGTGGTCATCTACAACAAGACCTTAAAGGGTGAGAATTGTGATAAACCGATTATGGCTAATACTACCTTTGAAGTAGTGGAACAGATTGCATCCATCGAGGTGACTACCCCACCCTCGCACACACAATACTATTATTACACCTCGGCAGCTACCGAGAGTTTGGCGAACCGGACGATGGCCTTCGACCCGACAGGTATGGTGGTTACAGCAACTTACACCGACCAAAGTACAAGAATCATTGACAACGCGAGACTCATCTTCTCTGCCGTTCCGGTGAAGACCGGTTCGCAGATCGTTACCATTACTGCTGAAGAAGGAATCACCGCAACGGTAGAGGTTAACGTCTCCAAGTCTATAGCTTCTGAAGTGAGAAACACAACTAGCATGGTAGGAGCCGAAGACAACTCAACGAGCTTCCACGGAGCCTCTTCAGACATATTCAACGTACCTGTGGGCAAGACAAAGTATATCACCTTCACCAACTATAGTGATTTGGCTGCCAACTGGAATAACTTCCTTGTGTTTCTCCATAAAAGCATAACTACTGACGAATACGCATTTGTTCGCGCCGACAACTTCGGATTGGGCAATGGATATGCCGCCTGCGTTAATGGCGGAACACAAGGCGACTGGGGCACTTGGCTTTCCGGTATGAATGGAGCCAAAGTCACGGTCTACGTAACTAATTGCGGCAATAGCACCGCTGACATCCAGGCAGTGATGGTGGGTACTAAAGGCAAAACCTCTACCCAGTATTATTTGGGCATCAATACCATAGATCCCAATGACCTGTGTTTTACATTATCTGTCGAGAAGGCTCATCTTGTCTTCAATGAATAAGAATAACTATTAATTTCTTTATCATCCATATCAAATGAAAAAACTAACATTTTTCTTAATATCCCTGCTGACGGTCTTTGCTTTTGCTGCTTGCTCCGATGGACTGGACAATATCGAATACAATAGAAACAGCGATATAGTCATAGTTACTCCCGAAGTAACTACAGTCACAGGCACTTCGCTGACTGTCACTTCATCGGTCACCGGCAATATCAATCAGGTAGTCAAGAAAGGCTTTTGCTACAGTATCAATGCCCAGAACCCAACTATCAAAGATAACATAGTGGATGCCGATGAAAATTTCAACGCTACGATTTCCGGCTTGACGGGCAATACCTCTTACTATATTCGCGCTTACGTCTATGGTAACAGCCGTTATACCTACTCGGATGTGCTCACGGCAACCACAGAAAGCCAAAGCCTTGACGAACAGCTCAAAAACTATGTGGCGCCCGCCTATGAAGACAACTACATAGGCATAGCCGCTTGGAATCAACGCAGTAAATGGAACTTGGCAAACGTACACGACCCCACAGTGATGAAAGCTGATGACGGATACTATTATATGTATCAGACAGATGCTTCTTACGGAAATGCGCACTCCGGTAACGGACATTTCCATGCACGGCGTTCACGAGACCTAGTCAACTGGGAATACCTCGGAGCAACCATGACCGAAACCCCTCCTACTTGGATTAAAGAGAAACTGAATGCCTACCGTGCAGAAATGGGACTAGAGCCTATCGATAGCCCTTCTTACGGTTATTGGGCACCGGTTGCCCGCAAAGTTGCCACTGGCAAATACCGTATGTACTACTCTATCGTGATTACTAACTATATCAAAACGGGCAAACCGGAAGTGGATAATAACGGAAACTTCGACGGTTCATGGACCGAACGTGCTTTCATCGGACTGATGGAAACAGCCGACCCGGCAAGCAATATCTGGGAAGATAAGGGTTTTGTTGTCTGCTCTGCCAGCGATAAAGGCAAAACGGACTATGGACGCGTAAGCACCAGCGACTGGAACGGTTATTTCAAGATCAATGCTATTGACCCAACCTATATTATTACTGAGAACGGAGAACACTGGATGATCTACGGCTCATGGCACAGTGGCATTGCTGCCCTGCAACTGAATCCCGAAGATGGTATGCCGCTCCACACCCTAGGCAATCCGTGGGACATCACGGGTGAAAACAACTCCGGTTATGGTAAAATTATCGCTACCCGCGGCAATAGCCGTTGGCAAGCTTCGGAAGGTCCGGAAGTGATTTACCGCAATGGTTATTATTACCTGTTCCTCGCTTATGGTACACTAGCAGTAGAATATAACACCCGCGTCTGCCGCTCTGTCAACATCGACGGTCCGTATGTAGATATGGACGGTACCCCTGCTATGGGAAGCGGAGAACTCTATCCGATACTAACAGCACCTTATCAGTTTAACAATAGCTATGGATGGGTAGGTATCTCCCACTGCGGTATTTTCGAGGATGGAGAGGGCAACTGGTTTTATACTTCACAGGGACGTTTCCCAGAGAATGTCGGGGGGAATGAATACTCCAACGCTATCATGATGGGACACGTTCGCAGTATCCGCTGGGATGCCAACGGCTGGCCCTTGGTGATGCCGGAGAGATATGGAGCCGTGCCACAAGTGCCTATCACGGAAGAAGAAATTGCCGGTAACTGGGAACATCTGTCTCTGACTTCCTCCACTGGTACTCAAAGAACATCTGAAACACTGACTTTTGATGCCGGTACGCATAAAATTAGTTCCGGTAGTTGGAAGGATGCATCGTGGACATTCGATGCGGCTTCACAGACGATTACGACTAGTGCCGGAGTAGTGCTTTATCTACAAAGAGAAGTGGATTGGGAAGCTACTCCCAGAACTCATACCATCGTTTACGCCGCACAAGGAAATAAAAAGACTTATTGGGGAAAGAAGGTTCAATAAACGCTCATTGATATGCTTATTGAAACTGCTTCCGGAATCTTGATATCCGGAAGCAGTTTTTTCTCTTTTATGCTGCATAACATATAAGAGTGTATTTGATACACCAAACTAAAGTGTTACTTTTACACCCAAAATAAGATAAGCATCTCATTTACATTAAAAATAAAACCATGAAAAAACATTTTCTACTTGCAGGAATTGCCGCGCTGATGCTGGCTGCGTGCAATAACAAGCCGGCTTCCGAGCTGACTTTGTCCGGTCTTGACCCGGTAAAATTTCAAACAGAAGTGAATAATGCCCAAACAGCTCTTTACACGTTAAAGAATAAGGCAGGCATGGAAGTATGCATCACTAACTTCGGAGGACGTATCGTGTCTATCATGGTACCCGACAAAAACGGTCAGATGCAGGATGTAGTTTTAGGTTTTGACAGCATTGCTGATTATATTAATGTACCGAGCGACTTTGGCGCTTCTATCGGACGCTATGCAAACCGTATCAACCAGGGACGTTTTGTATTGGATGGCGATACGATCCAGTTGCCACAAAACAATTACGGACACTGCCTGCACGGAGGTCCGAAAGGCTGGCAATACCAGGTTTATGAAGCCAATCTTATTGATCCGACAACACTGGAGCTGACTCGTATTTCACCGGATGGAGATGCTAATTTCCCGGGCAATGTAACAGCTAAAGTGACTTACAAACTGACTGATGACAACGCTATCGACATCAAATATAGCGCAACTACTGATAAAAAGACGATCATCAACATGACCAACCACTCTTATTTCAATCTTTCCGGTGATCCGTCTAAAATTTCAACCGACCATATCATGTATGTGAATGCAGACTACTATACTCCGGTAGACAGCACCTTTATGACTACAGGCGAAATTGCTCCGGTTAAAGACACTCCGATGGACTTTACTACTCCGAAAGCTGTAGGTAAGGAAATCAATAACTATGATTTCGTTCAATTAAAGAATGGAAACGGATATGACCATAACTGGGTATTGAACACTAAGGGAGATCTTTCCCAAGTGGCAGCCAAACTCACTTCACCCGAAAGCGGCATTACTCTGGAAGTATATACCAACGAACCGGGTATACAGGTTTATACCGGTAACTTCCTCGATGGAACGGTAACCGGCAAAAAAGGTATCGTTTATAACCAGCGTGCTTCTGTTTGTCTGGAGACACAACACTATCCTGACAGTCCTAACAAGGCAGACTGGCCGTCTGTAGTTCTGGAACCGGGACAGACTTACAACAGTGAATGTATTTTCAAATTCGGTATAGAGAAATAATTTAATATCAAAAAAACAAAAGCAGAATAAGATGAACTGGAATTCACACGAGTTTATATGGATCGACTGGGTAATCATCGTAGTCGGTATTTTAGCAGTCACATGGGCGGTATGGCGTTCGATACAGAAAGACAAGCGTTTGCAACAAGGCGCTAACAGTGAAGATTATTTGTTTGGTAAAGGGGAACCCTGGTATATCATCGGTGCAGCTATCTTCGCTGCCAATATCGGTTCTGAACACCTTGTAGGACTTGCCGGCACAGGAGCTAAATCCGGAGTAGGTATGGCACACTGGGAAATGCAGGGATGGATGATCCTTATTTTAGGTTGGCTTTTCGTACCGTTCTATCAGCTGATGAACGTGAAGTTAGGAAAAATCATTACGATGCCCGACTTCCTGAAATATAGATATACTCCTGCTACAGGTTCATGGTTGTCTATCATTACCCTCATAGCATACGTATTAACCAAAGTCAGCGTAACAGCATTTACCGGAGGTATCTTCATGGAAAGTCTTCTCGGATTGCCATTCTGGTTTGGTGCTATCGGCCTGATCGTTCTTACGGGAATCTTCACTGTTCTGGGTGGTATGAAAGGAGTTATGACATTGTCTGCTATCCAGACTCCGATACTTATTATCGGTTCGTTCCTTGTACTTTTCTTAGGATTGTCGGCACTTGGAGCCGGTAGTATCAGCGACGGTTGGACTCACATGATAGAGTATGCCAAAACACTTAATATAGGAACAGACGGAGTTGCTCACGGCACAAACCACATGTTCCACTTTGAGACAGGCGACCCGATGTATGATGACTATCCAGGTTTCTGGGTATTTATCGGAGCATCCATCATCGGATTCTGGTACTGGTGTACTGACCAGCATATCGTTCAACGTGTGCTTGGACAACGTAAAGGTGAATCCAGCGAAGAGGTTATGAGACGTGCACGTAGAGGTACTATCGCTGCCGGTTATTTCAAGATTTTGCCTGTGTTCATGTTTTTGATACCGGGTATGATAGCTGCTGCATTGTCGGCACGTCCGGAAAGCGGTTTCGTACTGGATAATCCTGATACTGCTTTTGGTTCAATGGTTAAGTTCGTATTGCCTGCCGGTGTAAAAGGTATTGTTACTATTGGCTTTATTTCAGCATTGGTGGCTTCATTGGCAGCATTCTTCAACTCTTGCGCTACCTTGTTTACTGAAGACTTCTACAAACCGATGTTCAAGGACAAGAGCGAAGCAACTTATGTGTTGGTAGGTCGTATCGCTACTATTGTTGTAGTAATTCTGGGTATTGTATGGATACCTATCATGCAGAGTCTGGGTAGTCTTTATGATTATCTGCAAGGCATCCAGTCATTGCTTGCTCCTGCGATGGTGGCTGTATTCGCCCTCGGTATATTCTCCAAGAAGATTACGCCTAAGGCAGGTGAAACAGCTATGATAGTAGGTTTTATCATCGGTATGGTACGTTTGCTGACCAATATCCTCACGAATACAGGTAAAGATGTGATGTCCGGATGGTACTGGGAATGTACTGCCTGGTTCTGGCAGACAAACTGGCTGATCTTCGAAATATGGCTGCTCGTATTCCTGATCGTACTGATGGTTGTTGTTTCATTCTTCACTCCTGCACCTACTGCCAAGCAGATAGAAGCTATCACCTTTACTGATGACTATAAGACACTCATCAAGCAAAGCTGGAACAAGTGGGATGTTATCACCTCTATCGGTGTAGTAGTTCTTTGTGCATTATTTTATATATACTTCTGGTAATACCCTGATATGAATAAGTATTATAGTACCAATCCAACTTTCTATGTCGGCATCGACTGTATTATCTTTGGTTTCTCCGAAGGGGAAATCAGCCTGCTCCTGTTGAAGAGAAACTTTGAGCCGGCAATGGGTGAATGGTCACTGATGGGAGGATTCGTGCAGAAAGATGAAAGTGTGGACGATGCCGCCAAACGTGTATTGCATGAGCTTACCGGACTGGAAAACGTTTATATGGAGCAGGTAGGAGCTTTTGGAGCTGTCGAACGTGATCCGGGTGAACGGGTAATCTCCGTAGCTTACTATGCATTAATCAATATTAATGAATACGACCGGAAACTTGTTCAGAAACACAACGCTTACTGGGTGAATATGAACGAACTTCCCCCACTTATCTTCGACCATCCTGAAATGGTGGAAAAAGCACGGGAACTGATGAAGCAAAAAGCATCCGTGGAACCTATCGGATTCAATCTGCTTCCGAAACTCTTTACGTTGTCTCAACTGCAAAGTCTATATGAAGCTATTTACGACGAACCGATGGATAAACGGAACTTCCGTAAAAGAGTGGCTGAAATGGATTATATAGAAAAGACTGATAAAATTGACAAACTGGGTTCGAAACGTGGTGCTGCCTTGTATAAGTTCAATAGCAAGGCTTACCGCAAAGACCCGAAATTTAAATTATAATCATTATGCTGGAAGAACTAAAAGAAAAAGTATTTCATGCCAATCTCGAATTGGTAAAGCATGGATTAGTCATCTTTACCTGGGGAAATGTTTCTGCCATCGACCGTGAAAGCGGATTGGTAGTAATCAAACCCAGTGGTGTAAGTTATGATGATATGAAAGCCGAAGATATGGTAGTAGTGGATCTGGATGGCAAGGTCGTTGAAGGACGGCTGAAGCCATCTTCAGACACCCCTACTCATGTAGTGCTTTACAAAGCATTTCCGGAGATCGGAGGAGTGGTACATACGCACTCTACCTATGCTACAGCCTGGGCACAAGCCGGATGTGACATTCCGAATATCGGAACCACTCATGCAGATTATTTCCATGATGCCATTCCCTGCACAGCGGATATGACAGAAGCGGAAGTGAAAGGTGCTTACGAGCTGGAAACCGGTAATGTGATAGTGAAACGTTTTGAAGGCTTGAACCCTGTACATACACCGGGAGTATTGGTGAAAAATCATGGTCCTTTCTCTTGGGGAAAAGACGCGTACGATGCCGTACACAATGCTGTGGTTATGGAACAGGTAGCTAAAATGGCAAGTATCGCTTATGCGGTGAATCCCAATTTAACAATGAATCCGCTGCTGATAGAAAAACATTTCAGCCGCAAGCATGGTCCGAATGCTTATTACGGACAGAAATAATTAATAATTAAAAATTAAAGATTAAAAATTAGAACAATAACAATTAAAGCAATAACATTATGAACGCATTTAATCAATATGAAGTATGGTTCGTAACAGGAGCACAGCTTTTGTACGGAGGTGACGCAGTAATCGCAGTAGACGCACACTCTAATGAAATGGTTAACGGATTGAACGAATCCGGTAAACTTCCTGTAAAGGTGGTATACAAAGGAACAGCTAATTCTTCTAAAGAAGTGGAAGCTGTTTTCAAAGCAGCCAATAATGACGAAAAGTGTGTCGGTGTTATCACTTGGATGCATACGTTCTCTCCTGCTAAAATGTGGATTCACGGCTTGCAACAGTTGAAGAAGCCTTTGTTGCACCTGCATACTCAATTCAACAAGGAAATTCCTTGGGATACAATGGACATGGATTTCATGAACCTGAACCAGTCTGCTCACGGTGACCGCGAATTCGGACATATCTGCACCCGTATGCGTATCCGTCGTAAAGTAGTGGTAGGTTACTGGAAAGAGGAAGAGACTTTGCATAAGATTGCCGTTTGGATGCGTGTTTGTGCCGGTTGGGCAGATTCACAGGATATGCTGATTATCCGTTTCGGCGACCAGATGAACAACGTAGCGGTAACCGATGGTGATAAAGTGGAAGCTGAACAACGTATGGGTTACCACGTAGATTACTGTCCGGTAAGCGAATTGATGGAATATCACAAGGATATCAAAAATGAAGAGGTAGATGCATTGGTAGCTACTTACTTCAAGGAATACGATCACGATGCTTCTCTGGAAGATAAATCAACTGAAGCTTACCAGAAAGTATGGAATGCTGCCAAGGCTGAACTGGCTATGCGCGCTATCCTGAAAGCAAAAGGTGCCAAAGGATTTACTACCAACTTCGACGATTTGGGCGACATTGAGTACAATGGCTTCGATCAAATCCCGGGTCTTGCTTCACAACGTCTGATGGCGGAAGGTTACGGATTCGGTGCTGAAGGTGACTGGAAATCAGCTGCTCTTTACCGTACTGTATGGGTAATGAATCAGGGTCTTCCTAAAGGCTGTTCATTCCTGGAAGATTACACACTGAACTTCGATGGTGCAAACAGCTCTATCCTTCAGTCACACATGTTGGAAATCTGTCCGCTTATCGCAGCCAACAAACCTCGCCTGGAAGTACACTTCCTCGGTATAGGTATCCGCAAGAGTCAGACTGCACGTCTGGTCTTCACTTCAAAAGTAGGTACAGGCTGCACTGCTACTGTGGTAGATATGGGTAATCGTTTCCGTCTGATCGTGAACGACGTAGAATGTATCGAGCCGAAACCGCTGCCTAAGTTGCCGGTTGCTTCTGCTCTCTGGATTCCGATGCCAAACCTTGAAGTAGGTGCAGGTGCATGGATTCTGGCTGGTGGAACTCACCACTCTTGCTTCTCTTACGACCTGACAGCAGAATATTGGGAAGATTATGCTGAAATCGCAGGTATCGAAATGGTACATATCAACAAGGATACTACGATCAGCTGCTTCAAGAAAGAACTGCGCATGAACGAAGTTTATTACATGTTGAATAAAGCACTTTGCTAAAACAATTATTCAAGTTTCGCATGGCTTAATTATTTCGTTAAGTTTTTGCGAAACTTGAGTTTTTATAATGATCGTTATACCTTAAAATATTGATTTCAACATGAAATTAGATGCAAAATCAACCATCGAGGCAGGTAAAGCTATTCTTGGTATAGAACTCGGTTCTACACGAATAAAAGCTGTCTTGATCGACCAGGAAAACAAGCCTATTGCTCAAGGTAGCCACACTTGGGAAAACCAGTTAGTTGACGGACTTTGGACGTATAGCATTGAAGCCATCTGGTCAGGGCTGCAAGATTGTTATGCTGATCTTCGTACGAACGTAAAGAATGCATACGGCATAGAGATCGAGGCTCTGGCTGCCATCGGTGTCAGCGCCATGATGCATGGTTATATGCCATTCAACAAAAAAGAAGAAATCCTCGTGCCTTTCCGCACTTGGAGAAACACTAATACAGGCCGTGCAGCGGCTGCTTTATCCGAACTATTTGTCTATAATATCCCTCTGCGTTGGAGCATTTCCCACTTGTATCAGGCTATTCTGGACAACGAAGCACACGTTAATGAAATCGACTTCCTGACCACTCTGGCAGGTTACGTGCATTGGCAGATCACAGGCGAAAAGGTGTTGGGAATAGGCGATGCATCAGGTATGCTTCCTATAGATCCAACTACTAACAACTATTCTGCTGAAATGGTGGCTAAGTTCGACAAGCTAATTGCTTCGAAAGAATATAGCTGGAAGCTACAGGATATTCTGCCTAAAGTATTATCGGCAGGTGAAAATGCAGGTGTCCTCACACCGGAAGGTAGTAAAAAACTCGACGCATCGGGTCATTTGAAAGCAGGAATACCCGTTTGTCCTCCGGAAGGAGACGCCGGCACCGGTATGGTTGCAACCAATGCTGTGAAGCAACGCACCGGAAATGTATCGGCAGGTACTTCTTCATTCTCTATGATTGTATTAGAGAAAGACTTGTCCAAGCCATACGAAATGATCGACATGGTCACAACTCCTGACGGAAGCCTCGTAGCCATGGTACATTGCAATAACTGTACTTCCGATCTCAATGCATGGATCAACCTGTTTAAAGAATATCAGGAACTTCTGGGCATACCTGTAAATATGGATGAAATCTATAGCAAACTCTACAATATCGCACTTACCGGTGACACAGATTGCGGAGGTCTTCTTTCGTACAACTATATTTCAGGCGAACCTGTAACAGGACTTGCCGACGGAAGACCTTTATTTGTACGCTCTGCTAATGACAAGTTCAACCTGGCCAACTTTATGCGGACTCACTTATACGCTTCAGTAGGCGTTCTCAAGATTGGTAATGATATCCTGTTCAACGAAGAAAAAATCAAAGTGGATAGAATTACAGGTCACGGAGGACTGTTCAGAACAAAGGGAGTAGGCCAAAGAATCCTTGCAGCAGCCATCAACTCGCCTATTTCGGTAATGGAAACAGCCGGTGAAGGTGGTGCCTGGGGTATTGCCTTGTTAGGTTCTTATCTCGTGAACAACGAAAAGAAACAATCTCTTGCCGACTTCCTGGATGAAAGTGTATTTGTCGGAGATGCCGGTGTCGAGGTATCACCCACGCCCGAAGATGTAGCCGGTTTTAATACATACATCGAAAACTATAAGGCAGGATTGCCTATTGAGGAAGCAGCGGTCAAATTTAAATAAGCCTCATCACGAGTGCTTTCTCTGCTTTTTCTTCTCATAATCATTTAAGTATTAACATAAAACATCCTCATCCCCTCTCCTCTTTTGGAGAGGGACAAGGGGAGACTATTATCATGAAAACCACCTCGTTCATACTTGCCCTTGTCCTGTCCACCTCACTGGCTAAAGCACAAAATGCTCCACAGGTGTCTTACTTCCCTTTACAGAATGTGAAACTATTGGATAGTCCGTTCCTGCAAGCCCAACAGACTGATTTACATTATATACTTGCCTTAAACCCCGACCGTCTGCTCGCTCCTTTTCTACGCGAAGCAGGATTGCAACCTAAAGCTCCCAGCTACACCAACTGGGAAAATACCGGATTGGACGGACATATCGGCGGACATTATCTATCCGCCCTCTCCATGATGTATGCCGCTACCGGAGATACTGCCGTCTACAACCGCCTCAACTACATGCTGAATGAGTTGCATCGTGCACAGCAAGCTGTAGGTACAGGATTCATCGGAGGAACTCCGGGAAGCCTCCAACTTTGGAAAGATATAAAAGCAGGAAAGATCCGCGCCGGAGGTTTCGACCTTAACGGCAAATGGGTACCTCTATACAACATACATAAAACGTATGCCGGATTGCGGGATGCTTACTTGTATGCAGGAAGCGATCTGGCACGTAAAATGCTGATTGACCTTACAGACTGGATGATTGACATCACTTCCGGTTTGAGCGACGAACAAATGCAGGATATGCTTCGCAGCGAACATGGCGGATTAAATGAGACTTTCGCTGATGTGGCTGAAATCACAGGCGACAAGAAATATCTGGAACTGGCCCGCCGTTTCTCCCACAAACTTATCCTCGACCCGCTTATCAAAGATGAAGACAAACTGACAGGTATGCACGCCAACACACAGATTCCCAAAGTGATCGGCTACAAACGAATTGCCGAACTTTCGCAAGATGACAAAAGTTGGAGTCATGCTGCTGAATGGGATCATGCCGCCCGTTTCTTTTGGAATACGGTAGTCAATCACCGTTCTGTCTGTATCGGAGGAAATAGCGTCCGTGAACATTTCCACCCATCTGACAATTTTACGTCCATGCTGAACGACGTTCAAGGACCGGAGACCTGTAATACTTACAACATGCTCCGTCTTACTAAAATGCTTTACCAGAATTCTCACAATCCCAACAATACACAGGAGCCTGACCCCAACTACGTAAACTATTACGAACGTGCGCTTTACAATCACATTCTTGCATCGCAGGAACCGGACAAAGGTGGTTTTGTATACTTCACTCCCATGCGTCCGGGACATTACCGCGTTTACTCGCAACCGGAAACATCCATGTGGTGCTGTGTCGGTTCAGGCTTGGAGAATCATACCAAATACGGTGAATTCATTTATGCACATCAGAAAGATACGCTCTATATCAACCTCTTCATCCCCTCGCAACTAACCTGGAAAGAGCAAGGCGTAACTTTGACACAGGAAACCCGATTCCCTGACGACGGTAAGGTAACTTTGCGAATAGATGAAGCGCCTAAGAAAAAACGTACTTTAATGATACGCATCCCGGAATGGGCTAACCAATCCAAAGGTTATAGCATCAGCATCAATGGGAAAAGAAAAATATTCATTATGGCAAAAGGTAATCAGTATCTTCCTCTCTCCCGCAAATGGAAAAAAGGAGATGTCATTACTTTCAACTTGCCTATGAGAGTCAGCATGGAACAAATTCCTGATAAGAAAGATTATTATGCTTTCTTATATGGCCCTATCGTTCTTGCAGCTTCCACAGGCACTGAACACCTCGATGGTTTATATGCCGATGACAGTCGCGGCGGACATATCGCCCATGGCAAACAGATTCCTTTACAGGAAGTTCCGATGTTGATAGGAAATCCCGATTCCATCCGTAAATCTCTTCACAAAGAACAAGGCAGCCGGATCGCTTTCAGCTACAACGGAGATGTTTACCCTGCACAAGGCAAAGCATTGGAGCTTGTTCCCTTCTTCCGCCTGCATAATTCCCGTTATGCCGTTTATTTCCGGCAGACTAGCGAAGAGCAGTTCAAAGCCATTCAGGAAGAAATGGCAACGGCTGAACGAAAAGCAACCGAATTAGCTAATCAAACCATTGATCTTATCTTCCCCGGCGAACAGCAACCGGAATCCGACCATGGCATCCAATATGAGCAGGCAGAGACCGGAACGAACACAGACCGGCACTTCCGTCGTGCCAAAGGTTGGTTCGGCTATCAACTGAAAGTAAAAGAAGAAGCAAGCCGCATACTGGTCACCATACGGAAAGATGACCGTAACAAAGTGGCTATTCTACTGAATAACGAAAAGTTAGCTGTTAATCCGACGATCAGTGAAGCAGATAAAGATGGCTTTATCACCCTTTCTTATGTCCTGCCTCAAAAACTGAATACAGGTAGCTGTCCAATACGTTTCATCCCTGACGGAACGGAATGGACACCTGCAATTTACGAAGTGCGTTTACTAAAATAAACGTTCAAAAAGAAATAACCATCATCAAAATCAAACATCTATATAATCATTAAACAAATACCATTTATGAAAGCAAAACTATTAGTCAGCACGGCCTTTCTGGCAGCATCAGTATCTCTTTCCGCGCAAAAGAGTGCTACCATAACCGTACATGCCGACCAAGGCAAAGAAATTATCCCGAAAGAAATCTACGGTCAGTTTGCCGAACACCTGGGTTCATGTATCTACGGTGGTCTTTGGGTAGGCGAAAAGTCAGATATACCCAATATCAAGGGATACCGTACAGATGTATTCAATGCATTAAAAGACTTGGCTGTTCCCGTTCTACGCTGGCCGGGTGGCTGCTTTGCCGATGAGTATCATTGGATGGACGGCATCGGTCCGAAAGAAAACCGTCCGAAGATGGTGAATAACAACTGGGGCGGAACAATTGAAGATAACAGTTTCGGTACACATGAGTTCCTGAATCTTTGCGAAATGCTGGATTGTGAACCTTATGTAAGTGGAAATGTAGGTAGTGGTACCGTAGAAGAACTCGCCAAATGGGTGGAATACATGACCTCCGACGGGGACTCTCCCATGGCCAACCTTCGTCGTAAGAATGGTCGTGACAAAGCATGGAAACTCAAATATCTGGGAGTAGGAAATGAAAGCTGGGGCTGTGGTGGCAGTATGCGTCCGGAATATTATGCAGACTTATACCGTCGTTATTCTACTTATTGCCGTAACTATGACGGCAACCGTCTGTTCAAAATTGCCAGCGGTGCAAGTGACTATGACTACAACTGGACAGACGTATTGATGAATCGTGTAGGACATCGCATGCAGGGACTTTCTCTCCACTATTACACCGTAACCGGATGGAGCGGCAGCAAAGGAGCAGCCACTCAATTCAATAAGGATGATTATTATTGGACAATGGGTAAATGCCTGGAAGTGGAAGATGTGCTCAAGAAGCATTGTGCCATCATGGATAAATATGACAAGGACAAAAAGATCGCTCTTTTACTCGACGAATGGGGAACCTGGTGGGATGAAGAACCGGGAACCATCAAAGGACACCTATATCAGCAGAATACATTGCGCGATGCTTTCGTTGCTTCTTTAAGCCTTGACGTATTCCACAAATACACAGACCGCCTGAAGATGGCAAACATCGCACAGATTGTCAATGTACTTCAATCCATGATTCTGACGAAAGACAAAGAAATGGTGCTCACTCCTACTTATTATGTCTTCAAGATGTATAAAGTACATCAAGATGCCACTTATCTTCCCATCGACTTGACTTGCGAAAAAATGAATGTACGTGATAACCGCACCGTTCCGATGGTAAGCGCCACAGCTTCCAAAAACAAGGATGGAGTGATCCACATTTCTCTGTCCAATGTAGATGCTGACGAAGCACAGGAAATCACCATCAATCTGGGTGATACGAAAGCAAAAAAAGCAGTCGGAGAGATTCTGACCTCTGCAAAACTGACCGATTACAATTCTTTTGAAAACCCTAATATTGTAAAACCGGTACCTTTCAAAGAGGTAAAAATCAATAAAGGTACAATGAAGGTAAAACTTCCTGCTAAGTCCATTGTTACTTTAGAGTTACAGTAATTTTAGGGCAATTACTTATTGTATCACAAACAAGAAGACCGTAAAATTGTCGATAAAAAAGATAGCTCTTTTGGATTGTTAAATCCACATAAAGAGTTATCTTTGCGAACAATCTGACAGAAATCAATTAAATTTTAATGATATGAACGATAACAAACTTATGAATCGTGCAGCGGATAACATCCGTATTCTTGCTGCTTCAATGGTTGAGAAAGCCAATTCCGGTCACCCGGGTGGCGCCATGGGTGGTGCTGATTTTGTAAATGTACTCTTCTCTGAGTTTCTAGTATACGATCCTGAAAATCCCCGTTGGGAAGGACGTGACCGCTTCTTCCTGGACCCTGGCCATATGTCTCCGATGCTTTATTCTACACTGGCATTGACAGGTAAATTCACTTTGGACGAACTGAAAGAATTCCGTCAATGGGGAAGTCCTACTCCGGGACATCCTGAAGTGGACATCATGCGTGGCATTGAAAACACTTCCGGTCCGTTGGGACAAGGACACACTTTCGCTGTGGGTGCTGCCATCGCTGCCAAATTCCTGAAAGCCCGTTTCAACGAGGTGATGAATCAAACAATCTATGCTTACATCTCTGACGGTGGTATCCAGGAAGAAATCTCTCAAGGTTCCGGACGTATTGCCGGTGCACTGGGATTGGACAACCTGATTATGTTCTATGACTCCAACGATATCCAGCTTTCTACTGAAACGAAAGATGTAACCGTTGAAGATACTGCCATGAAATATGAAGCATGGGGATGGAACGTACTTAGCATCAACGGTAATGATCCTGACGAAATCCGCGCAGCAATCAAAGAAGCACAGGCTGAAAAAGAACGCCCGACACTGATTATCGGTAAAACGGTTATGGGTAAAGGTGCACGCAAGGCAGACGGCAGCAGCTATGAAGCCAACTGCGCTACACACGGTGCTCCTCTCGGTGGCGACGCTTATGTAAATACAATCAAGAATTTGGGTGGTGATCCTACTAACCCGTTCGTTATATTC